>JGI2171J19970_10000813_pt1 | contig 17174 bp, 17 predicted proteins | sample DeeMarSWOR324_28_FD_19970 | JGI IMG/M metagenome (IMG submission 19970) | reverse complement strand
TTTTGTCATTTTGCCTCCGACAACATTCGGGACAAGTCCCTTCTTGAGGTGCTCAGTTCACCCCTTTTCAGGGAGATACGGGCTCGGCAGCCTTTTTCGGAGAATCACAAGAGGCCCTGCATGTTGATTGATCATCCTCACCAGGGGAGGGACATTGCCCTCAATTATGCCCGGTATTTCACGCATCCCGGTGCGCGGGCTCTTTTTACGGATTTGGCATCCGAGATTGACCGGTATGCGCGGGAGTATGGGGCACTCGTCGATGCCTCGTGGCAGGAAGGGGATACGGGGCAGGTGGAGGTAGGAGCAGGGGGTAAACATGCATGAAGGTCACCTTTCCGCACCTGGGAACGATGCACATATTCTGCAAGGCGATTGCGGAAACCGCGGGTATCGATTATGTCGTCCCACCCAAAACGAGCAAGAAGACCCTCACCCTAGGCGTTAAGAATTCCAACGAATGCATTTGTCTCCCCTTTAAGATTATCCTGGGAAATTTCATCGAGGCCCTGGAGCTGGGCGCGGACACCATCGTAATGGTGGGAAGCGGCCCTCCCTGTAGGCTCGGCCTCTATGACCTGGTTCAAAAGGTTATCCTTGAGGACCTAGGCCTCCACTATAGATGGTTGACCATTCCCCCGAGGCTCGACTGGCCAGCGCTGCTCAAGAATAGGGAGGAGACCAAGGAGCTGAAGAAGGAGCTGAGCCTCAAGAACATCGCCACGTTCCCCTACGCCCTCTGGGTTGGCTGGAAGAAGATGATGGCCTGCGAAAAGCTCGAAAAACGAGCTTTAAAGGTGCGGGCCAGGGAAGTCATTATTGGGCAAACGGAGAAGGCCTTGCAGAAAGCCCTCGCCGGTCTCGATAGGGCGAAAACGGGCAAGGCCATCGAAGGAGCCGTTATCGATGGGGAGAAAATCCTCGATTCCGTTGATCAAGACCGTGATCGGCAACCCTTAAAGGTAGCCATCGTGGGCGAGCTCTACACGGTGATGGATCCCGAAATCAACAAGGGAGTTGAGAGAAAACTGGGGGAGATGGGGGTGGAGGTAAGCCGGACCTCCTGGTTCTCCTCGCACATCATGAGAAGCCTAGGCGTGGGGCGGGAGAATCGGCGGGAGCGGCTCCGCTACCATCAGGCTTCCCTCGAATATTTGGGATACGATGTGGGGGCCGAATGCAACGTCTCCATAGGGGAGACCATTCTCAGGGCAAGGGACGGTTACGACGGGGTCGTCCACTTGATGCCCTTCGCGTGTATGCCGGAAACCACCGCATCGGGTATCCTCGACCGGGTGAGCAGGGATTTGGGCTTTCCCGTCCTTACCCTCATCCTGGACGAGCAGGAAAACGAAGGGCGCATTATCACATTGCTTGAGGCCTTCGTGGATATGCTCAGGTGGAGGAGACGCCAAAATCCACCGTCTAATTAAGGTATTAAAACTGAAATCAGCAGGTTATGGCATATTCCTGATCACCAGCACGGTATTAGATGCAAGGCGCCGAGGAGCGACGACTGAGGCGTATGGAGGGAGCAATACGCCGCAAGGAGGAGCGATCGAAGGCAACGCCGCAGATGATGCCTTGATGGTGGATCAGGGGAGGCAGGGATTTCATTGAGACGAGTAGGCATCCCTAAGGGACTCATGTACTATCGCTTCTCTCCCCTTTGGTCCGCCTTTTTCCGGGAATTGGGATGCGAAGTAGTTATCTCTGATCCCATGGGAAGGGGATTGCTCGGCAGAGGGTCCATCGGCTATTTCGAGGACAGCTGTTTTCCCATGAAGTTAATGGTCGCTCATTGTCTTGACCTTGCGAACGAGGTGGACTTCCTCTTCGTGCCGCGGCTGATCAGCATCCATCGCAAATACATCATGTGCCCAAAGTTCAGGGGGCTTCCTGATATCGTAAAATTAGCTACCGGGAACCGCGCTGAAGTCATTGATGACCCCCTCGATTATCGATTGGGGAGTGATCCGTGGAGCGACTTCTCCAAGACCATAGGCGAGCGGTTGGGGTTGAAACCGAGGGAAATACGCGCGGCTTCGGGAGGGGCTTTTTCCCTCCAACGCAAGTTCGAGGGTGACTTGGCGAAGAGGGTTAATGGCTTACCCATCGGGGATGTCTTCAGGTTAGAAGTGGCGACCCCGGAGACGACTCGCCCGTCTGGAGATCTCAATATCGCTATTATCGGTCATCCCTACAATATCTATGATACGGATGTAAGCAAGGATGTCCTCGGGATGGCCCGGAAATTGGGCTGCCAGATGGCCATCGCCGACTCCTTGGACGGAAATGAGGTTGACAGGAGGGTCTCAAATCTATCCAAGGAGATCTACTGGTCATCGGGGAGGGAAATCGTTGGGGCTGCGTTGATTTTCCTGAGGCGAGACGACATAGATGGCGTGATCTTCTTAAGCTCCTTCAAATGCGGCATCGATGCCCTTTTGCAGGAATATCTCAAGAGGGCTTTTAAGGCCCACGGAGAAAGTACCATTCCCTTCCTGACCTTATCGCTGGACGAGCATGCTACTGCCCAGGGCCTGGCCACCCGATTGGAGGCCTTCGTAGACATCTGTAAGCAGAGAAGGACGATAGCGTTGGAGCCCAAGGGGGAGAGGTGTATTTAGGAATCGATGTGGGATCCATCACGACCAAGGTTGTCCTCACCGATGGGGAGGATCGCGTTATCGCCCATGCCTACCTCAGAAACGCGGGAAAGCCCATCGCCGCTATTCAGGAAGGGATAAAGAGAATTACTCGTCAGGCGGGCAACCCCCTTTCCATCGAGGGAGTTGGGGCCACGGGAAGCGCCCGACACCTGGCGGCCTATCTGGTTGGGGCCGATGTAGTCAAAAACGAGATTACGGCCCACGCCGTGGCGGTCATCGATTATGTGCCCGACGCAAAGACCATCATTGAAATCGGAGGGCAAGACTCCAAGATCATCATCCTGAGGGAGCAGGTGGTAGTCGACTTTGCCATGAACACGGTTTGTGCCGCGGGAACGGGTTCTTTTCTCGACCAACAGGCCTCCCGGCTTGGGATTTCCATAGAGGACTTCGGGGGTCGGGCATTACGGTCTCGCAATAGGGTCCGCATTGCAGGGCGATGTACCGTCTTTGCCGAAACGGATATGATCCACAAACAGCAACTGGGGTATCAAATAGAGGATATCATCGCCGGTCTCTGCGATTCCTTGGTCAAGAATTACCTCAACAACGTCTCCAGGGGGAAGGAGATTTTGCCCCCGGTGGTATTCCAGGGCGGGGTGGCCGCGAACAAGGGAATCAGACAGGCCTTTGAGAGGGAGTTGGGGGTGGGGATCATCGTCCCGCCTCATTTCGACCTCATGGGCGCTATCGGAGCGGCTAAGCTGGCGAGAAGGGCCGAATCCTCCAAGACGTGCTTCAAGGGAGTTGAAGTCGCCCAATGGAATTTTTCAACTCGGAGCTTCGAATGCGATGGATGTGGAAATACCTGTGACGTGATGGAACTGATTGCCGAAGGCGAAGTAGTTGCCTGCTGGGGGGATACCTGTGGGAAGCATAGCGATGCCTTTGAGAGCACCCACGAGGAGGGTCGCGTCGAGATCCGGTCGGAGCGTGGCTGATTCGGCTTGGGGGAGCTCCCTCTGGCCTCTGGTGGTTCGATAAACGGCGGAGTCCCGTATGAGGATTTTGCTGATAAACCCACCGAATACGGGCATTCTGAAGGCCGTAGGCCTCCACTTTCCCCCCCTTGGGCTCCTCTCCCTGGCTGCCTATCTGGAGAGGGAGGGTTACCATCCAGAGGTGAAGGATCTGTGCGTCGATAGGGAATCGAAGGGGGATATCCGCTTCCGGGATTACGACCTGGTAGGGATTGGCACCGATACAACCCGATTCTACAACGCCCTCAAGATCGCCAAGAGGGCTCGAAAGGAAGGGTGCACCGTGATCATGGGTGGCCCCCATCCCTGTTTTGTGGATGAGGAGGTGTTGAACACCGGCCGGGTGGATTTCGTGGTCCACGGGGAAGGGGAGGTTACCCTCCACGAGCTCCTCGGTGAATTGCAAAATGAGAGGGGAGATTTCTCCCACATAAAGGGGATCAGCTTTGTGCGGAATGGCCATATCGTGAGGACACCCCGGCGGGAGTTCATCCAAGACCTCGATCAGCTCCCCTTGCCCGCGCGGCATCTCATCGATATGGACGATTACCGAAAGACGAAGTTCGGGGATCGGGATATTACACCCGTAATCAGCAGCCGCGGGTGTCCCAGCAACTGCTCCTTCTGTTCGTCCTCCACCTTCTTCGGTCGGAAGTGGAGGAGCCGGAGCGTCTCCTCGATACTCCAGGAGATCGAGGAACTGGTTCACCGTTATGGCTTTAATGCCATCGCCTTTGTCGATGACAATTTCACCCTGTCTCCGGAGAAGGTTATGGAGCTCTCGGAAGGGATCATCGAGAGGAAATTCGATATCTGGTGGTGGAATTTCTCCCGGGCCGATACCATTGTCAAGAACGAGCCGATGCTGCGGAAGATGCGGATGGCGGGTGCCAAGACCATTTACATTGGGGTTGAGAGCCCCCATCGGCAAAGCCTCGAGGAGTTCGGGAAGAGGTCCGATATCGGGATGGCCGAACGAGCGGTGGAGGTTTTGAAGCGGAATGGATTTGAAGTCTTCGCCAGCTACATCTTGGGGGGACTTGGGGAGACCCCCGAGGCCGTCAACGAAACCATCCGTTGGGCCAAGAAGCTTGATACCAACGTGGCGCAGTTCTCCATTCTTACCCCTTACCCGGGTACCGCCCTCTATGAGAAGGTGAAGGGCCGCTTGTTCCGGAGGCCGTGGACCTTCTATGATGCCCAGCATTTGGTGTTCAAGCACGATCATATCTCCTTCGTTCGTCTTCAGTGGTTGCTTCTGAAGGCCAATCTCCTCTACTATATGAGGTCGCGAAAGGGACGAAAGGATGTCTTCGGATTGATCAAACGCCACAGGCTGGGGGTTGGAACCCTGCTGCGTTTCATCAAGGAGTACTTTATCGGGTGATTCCATGCGGGAGCAGAACGTCCGTCCCTTAAACAGATACATCTACCTCTTGGGGTTCTTTTTGGGCTCGACCCTCATTCCCCGTTCGCTGCAGAAGTTCGTCGCCATTCCGGTGGGCGACGTCTTCTATCTGCTGATGAGGCGAAGCAGACGGGCGGTGAAACGGAATCTCGAGGTAATCGGCCGAGGGCGACTGGGCCCTCAGGAAATCTCCAGGTTGGCCCGTAAGACCTTTCGAAACTACGGACAATATCTGTTGGACTACATGGTGATACATCGAATCACCTCCTCCAACAAGGATACGGTTATAGCGGGAGAGGCGGGAGCGGAGCACATGGCCCGGGCACTCAGGGATGGCAAGGGGGCTATCTGCATTACCCCACACCTGGGGCATTGGGAGATGGGGGGCCTGTTGCTGGCCTTCAGGGGAGGTACGCTCAACGTACTCAGCTTGGACGAACCCGACCCCAGGACCAAGGCCTTCAGGGGGAGATTCAGGCATTCCAAGGGGATCAGGGAGCTCTATATCAAGGGAGGAGGGGAAGATCCCTTTTCGACCATAGAGCTCGTGAAAGCCTTGAGGAATAACGAGATCGTCGCCATGCTTGGCGACCGGCAGGACTCCCCCAATACCATCGATGTGGATTTCTTCGGCCGAAGGACGCGGTTTCCCATGGGCGTTGCCATGTTGGCCATGATGACCGGCTCCCCGGTTCTTCCCGTCTTCGTGGTGATGGACACTGGTTGGAAATATCGGGGAATCATCGAGAAGCCCATCTACTTCGACGGGAGCGAAAGGGGTAAACGGGAGCGGGTTGTTCGGGAGGGAATGCAGAAGATCGCCCGAGTCTTCGAGGATTACATTCGCCGATATCCGGATCAATGGTATAATTTCTATTCCTATTGGGAATGACCGGACATGGGTGGGATGATAAGATGGCCGAGGTGACGGAAGAGCTCATCCTTCAACTCAAGAAGCTGATCATCGAGCGGCTTAAGCTGGAGGAGGTTACGGCCGGGGATATCGGGACCGACGCTCCCCTTTTCGGTGAGGGGTTGGGTTTGGATTCCATCGATGCCCTGGAGCTGGTCCTGGGGCTGGAAAAGGAATATGGGGTGATCATTCCCGATGCGGAAGTCGGGCAGAAGGTTTTTCAATCCGTGAGAACCATTGCCCAGTACGTGGTCGAAAACACCCATAAGGGCTGAGGGACGGGTAGTCCGATGAAGCGAGGTGGGAAGAAAATCTGCTTCTGTTTTCCCGGGCAGCTTCAGGAGCGTCCTCGCCTATCCGCGTATCATTCCCCTTACGGGGAGGGGTTAAGCAAGGAGATTTACGAGGAAACGCAGCGGGTCAGCGGGTTTGACGTCCTCAATTTCTCCTTCCAGGAGCGGGAGTGGAAGCCGTATTTCAACGTCAAGCTTCAGCTGGCCAGCTATGTCATCAGCCTCATACACTATTACCGGCTGCAACGGGAGGGGATGGTTCCCCACGTTATCGCCGAGCACAGCATGGGAATCTATGCGGCCTTGGTGGCCGCGGAAAGCATCGGCTTCCGTGAAGGGCTCCTCCTTACCAGGGATATCGGGCTCCTCATAGAGAAGTGCGCACGGGAGATAGGAGGATCCATGTGCCTCGTCCTCGGCCTGGAGATGGACCAAATCGAGCGGATTCGGAATCAGCTGGATGGGTATCGGATCTCCATCGCCAACTACAATGGATCGAGAAATTTCGTCCTTTCCGGATTGAATAGGGGGATCGACAGGGTCATCCCCATGTCCCTCGACTTGGGCGCCATTGCGGCCCACCGGCTGACGTTTTCCGCCCCTCTTCACTGTGACCTCATGGAACCCGTTCGGGCTGAAATCCGGAGGCTGGTGGATGGCATCGATATCAGGGAGCCCACGTTCCCAGTACTCAATCACATGACCCTATCGTTCCTGGAAAAGGGGGACATCAAGCCCTTTTTGGCCGAGGAGATATGCAGGCCGGTTTATTGGGAGGAATGTGTCAGGGAGCTCCTCCGTCGCGGGGTGACCCGGTTTATCGAGGTGGGATACGATGCCACTCTCTGTAAATTGATCCGGTGGATCGACAGGGGAGCTAAAGCCACGGCAACGGGAGATTCCAGCTCCATGGGGAAGTTGGGGGCGAATGAGATTTCACGAGACGCGCCTTAAGGTCCGTTTTACCGAGGTTGATCTCTATGAAGTGGTCTGGCATGGCCACTACCTCAACTGGTTCGAGGTGAGCCGCAATGAGCTCGCGCGTCAATTTGAACTGGATCCGCTGACCCTCAAGGAGGCCGGCTTTCTCGTCCCGGTGGTCGAGGTCCACTGTCAATTCAAGGAACCCGCACGGCCCAACGATGAATTGGTCATCCGGACGGGGATGCAACCATCGGAGCTTGCCAACCTCATCTTCACCTATGAGGTGCTCCACGCGGAGACAAATAGGGTCCTGGCGACGGGGCGTACGGTTCACGTGCTGACCGATTCCAAGGGGACCCTCTTGTATCGCATTCCCGAGCCGATCCAGCAGAGGATCGGCAGGATGATGGAATACCTGGAGGTGGAGCCATAAAGGCCAAGCCGACGATATTTCTGGTCGATCCCCCGCATCGGCTCTTTCCGGGGCTGAGGATGTGGACCCCCTCCTTCGGCCTTTTGAGCCTGGGGGCATACTTGGAAAGGGCGGGGTTTCCCTGCCAAATCCTCGACTGCACGACCTTTGATAGGCCCTGGTCCGATCTGGCGAGGAGGATTGCGGAGGACCAGCCCGATATCGTCGGCGTCACGGCGAGCGCGACCTGCCTTTCGCCCGAGGCCTTTCAGACCATTGCCCTGGCCAAACGGCTCTCTCGGCGATCCGTGATCGTGGCGGGCGGGAGCCATTTCTCCCTTTTGGCCAGGTCCATCCTTCAAGATGTCCCGGAACTCGACTACATCCTGTTGGGGGAGGGCGAGGGATCAATGGTTGAATTCGTCTCCCATGTCGCCGAAGGTGATTGGGAGGGGGCAAAGGGAATCAGCGGCCTGGCCTTTTCGGAGGACGGGGAGGTAGTGGTGAACCCCATGAGGCCTCTCATCCAGGATTTGGACGACCTTCCCCTGCCCGCGTACCATCTCATCGACGTGGAGAACGACGCTTACTATTGGCATGGGATGGGAAGAAGGGCTTTCGGGATTTCGACGAGCCGCGGTTGTGGTGATTGTTGCGCATACTGTTCCGAGACGGCCTTCTGGCAAGGGTATTGGCGGGCGAGGAGCGCCAGGAGGGTTGTTGAGGAAATGGCTTATCTCAACGGGCGGTACGGAAAGACGCTCTTCGTCTTCAACGAGAATAGCTTCAATTGGAGTCGGAAACGGGTGGAGGAGTTTTTGGAGGAACTCGGGCAATCGGGCCTCAGGGTCCACTTCTGGTTTCAGTCGCGGGTGAGGGATATCATCAGGGACCGGGATCTCATGTCCGAGTTCAAGCGGCTGGGGCTCTATGAGGTGATGTTGGGGGTGGAGAGCGTGAACTCCTCCGTGCTGGACCGATATGACAAGAGGCAAGACCGGGATATGGCCCAAGAGGCTATCAATATTCTGAGGGAAAACAGAATCATGGTTATGGCCAACGTGATGTTCGGGGATTGGCTCGACAGCGAGGAGACATTACGGGAGATCTTCCAGTTCGTGAAAAAGCAGAGCGATTTTCTCATATTGACCATGACAACTCCGCTGCCGGGAACTCCTTACTATGACGAGGCCATGAAGGCGGGGAGAATTGTTGAGTTTGACTACGGTAAGTATGATTTCATGCACCCCGTTATGCCGACTCATTGCCTTTCAGCGGAAGGAGTGGAATCCCTCCAGAAGGCGTATCTCAAGAAGTACTATACCCAGCCCCGGATACTGCTGGGGCCCCTGCTGAGCCGCAATCCCTTTAAGCGGATGGCGTATCGGCTCATCATGAGGTACGTATGGGAGAACGCCACCAGGAGGCAGTGGAGACAGCCGAACTTCCAGGATTATGGTGAGTTTCTGCGCTCAGTTGAAACGGTGTAATGGAGGCCTCTTAGTAACTGAAAGAGGAGCTCTGAGCGGCGAAGAGCGACTCTTTTAGAGATTTCGATTTCATAGGTTTCGTGAGGAGATACTGTGAAGAGGGTCTTGCTCATATTTCCCAGGGAAAGGGGAAAGAGGGTGTCCACGGATACGTGTCGTCCCTTTCCCATGCTCGGCCTCACGGTATTGGCCTCCCTCTTTCCCAAGGATTGGGATATTACCATCGTAAACGAAGCCATCGAGAAGGTGAATCTGAACGCGGATGTGGATTTGGTGGCCCTCACCTCCTTGACGTGTGTTGCGGATCGGGCTTACTCATTGGCGGATGAATTTCGCACGAGGGGAAAAACGGTGGTCATCGGGGGGGTACATGCGAGTTTTTTGCCCGAAGAGGCAAAGGCCCATGCCGATGCTGTCCTGATCGGCGAGGCGGAGGGAATCTTCCACCAGCTCATCTCCGACTACGAGGTCGGCTGCCTAAAGCCATTTTATCGGACCGAAAACCATTTCGATTTGAGAGAAATGCCTCTCCCGAGGAGGGAATTGCTGAGCTCCAGGTATAGCCGCTTCTTCAATGCTATTGAGACGACCAGGGGTTGCCCCAATCGGTGCGAGTTTTGCTCCGTCCCCATCATCAACGGTATGCGATATCGGGCCAGGTCTATCTCCCACATCGATTCCGAACTCTCCTCCGTCATCCGGAGAAGGGGAGAATATCTCATGCTGACCGACGATAACGTCATTGCCCAGCCGAAATTCGCCGTCGATCTCTTCCGCGTCCTCAAGAAATATGAGCTCAAGTGGATGGGGTTCTGTACGCTCCAAATCGCCCGCAATCCGGAACTGCTCGCCCTTGCCAGAGAAAGCGGGTGCATCTCCCTTTTTATCGGATTCGAATCCCTCAATCAGGAGAACTTGGATGGGGCGAGAAAGACCTTTGTGGACACCCGAGAGCTGACTGACCTCATCAAACGAATCCAGGACCACGGGATAGGGATTCAGGGTTCCTTTATCTTTGGATTCGACCACGATGACAAGGACGTGTTTCGGAGGACCGTGGATTTCGTTCACGAGACCCATATTGAGCTCCCCAACTTCTTCGTGCTCACCCCCTTTCCCGGGACCCCTCTGAGGAGGAGGCTCGAGGAGGAGGGGCGGATCTTCGATAACCATTGGCCTCACTACGATATGAGCCATGTGGTCTTCAAACCAAAGCTGATGAGCCCGGAAGCACTCCAGCAGGGATACCTATGGGCTCAGAAGTACTGCTGTTCCCCTCGCTCCATCCTTGGAAGGCTCCTCGGGGGCAACAGGAATCACTTCCTCTATTTCTTGATGAGCAATTTCGTCCTGAGGAGGGCTCAAATGGAGATCGTCAACAGGCTCAGGTCTCGTCAGTTTGACGCGGATCCATCATGAAGATTCTCCTGCTATCGGTAAACAAGGAGCGGATGCCCTTCCCGGTCTTCCCCTTGGGATTGGCCTATATCGCCTCCGGGCTCAAGGAGGAGGGGCATCAATTGAGAATCGTGGACCTCTGTTTCAGTGACGACGTGGAGGAGGAGCTCAGAGATCAGATATCCCGGTGGAGGCCTGACCTGATCGGACTTTCGCTGAGAAACTTGGACAATTTGACCTATCCAACTCCCCTCTCCTATGTTCCGGAAGCGGAGGAGGTGATTGCGCTCTGCAGGAGATATTCGGGGGCCAAGGTGCTCATTGGGGGCTCTGGGTTCTCGTTGGCCCCAAGGGAGCTCTTGACGGTGTTGGATGTCGATTTTGGGATAGTGGGGGAGGGAGAGAATCCCATGCTCTCCCTTGTTCGGTGTTTGGAAAAGCGAATCCCCGTGGAGGGGATCCCTGGACTGATGGTACGGGAGGATTTTCCCGAATCGGTTCCGGCCGTCGATCGAGTCGAATCAATTGGGTTTCCATATCGGGACCTCTTGGACAACGCGCGATATCTGCGCCATGGAGGGATGGGGAACATCCAGACCAAAAGGGGATGCTCCTTCGGGTGCATCTACTGTACCTACCCACTGCTGGAGGGGCCCTCCGTTCGCATGAGACCCACGGAGGAGGTCGTCCACGAGCTGCGGGCTTTGAAAGATCTCCACGGTGTCGATTACGTCTACTTCGTGGATGATATCTTCAACTTTCCACGGGATTATGCCCTTGAGCTCTGCCGATCCATGGTGGACCAGGGCATCGGAGTGAAATGGAGCGCCTTTGTCAACCCGGGGTATGTGGATGAGGAGCTGATCGAGGCCATGAAGGAGGCGGGCTGTACGGGAGTTGAGTTCGGCACCGATTCAGGGTCTCCCGCCATGTTGAGGAGGCTTGGAAAATCCTTCTCCGTTGAGGATATTTCACGGGCCTCTGAGATATGCAGGATGGTCGAGATCCCCTTTGCCCACTACCTCCTTCTGGGCGGGCCCGGGGAGGACGAGAAGACCCTGGGGGAAACCGCATCCTTGATGGACCAACTTGAGCCAACGGCGGTCATCGTCATGATGGGAATTCGGATCTACCCTGGAACGAAGTTGGAGGGGATATCCCTTTCGGAGGGGATCATCGGTCCCGATACCAACCTCATGTATCCGCATTTCTACGTCTCCCCACGTTTGGGGGATGAAATCCTGTCTTGGGTCTCCCAAAAGGCCTTGCAGAGGAAGGGGTGGATTGTGCCGGGATTGGAGATTAACATCTCCCAGAACTTGATGGAGCAAATCCGCCGGTTTAACATAAGGGGCCCCCTTTGGAACTTGGTCGCGAGAATGAAGAGGCCAAGGGTGAGGCCGCTCACCGGGGAGTGATGGTATGGAGTTCGATGGCAGAATAGCCATAGTAACCGGTGGCTCGAAGGGAATAGGGAAGGCCATCAGTTTAGCTTTCTGCGAGAGGGGAGCTTTCGTTATCGCCAATTATGCCTCCGACGAACGGGCGGCCCAGGAGCTATCAAAGGAGGCCGAATCCCTCGCGGGCACGCTCGTTCCATACCAGGCCGATGTGACCGATTTTCAACAAGTCAGCGCCATGATGGAGGATGTCGCGGGCCGCTATGGGGGGATCGATATCCTCGTCAACAACGTGGGCATGATGAGGGATAACCTCTTGATGTTGATGTCCGATGAGGATTGGGAGCGCGTCCTGAAGGCGAACCTGACCAGCACCTTCTACTGTTGCCGAGCCGCCCTGCGAAAGATGATCCCTCAGCGGAAGGGCAAGATCATCAATATCGCATCGGTCAGCGGCATCCTGGGCACGGCCGGTCAGGTCAACTACGCCGCTACCAAAGGAGGCGTGATAAGCTTCACCAAATCCCTGGCCAGGGAGCTGGGCCAATTCAACATCCAGGTCAATGCGGTGGCGCCGGGACTTATCGAAACGGACTGGCTGGCGAGGGTCCCAAAGGAGAAGGTCGAGGCCATCATCAAGCAAACTGCCTTGGGACGCATCGGTCGACCCGAGGAAGTTGCCCATGCCGTGCTGTTTCTGGCCTCGCAGGGATCCGACTACATCACCGGCCAGACGGTAGTCGTGGATGGGGGAATTGTCTAATCAGCCGAGGGGAATCAAAGGGATTGTGGTCACCGGGTTGGGGGCCATTACCGCCATCGGGAGGGACGTCTCCCAGTTCCACTGTTCCCTCGAGGAGGGCAAGGTAGGCATCGGCGAGGTGACCCTGTTCGACGTCTCCAAGTACCCCTCCAAGATTGCGGCCCAGATCAGGGATTACGATCCGTCGGACTATTTCAGCCGCACCGAATTGAGAAGGTTCTCCCGGACAGATCAGTTCGCCCTTATCGCCTCGATGGAAGCCGTCAAAGATGCCGGAATCGATATGAATGGGAAGCCCCACCGGGAAATCGGAGTATGTCTCGGCGCGGGCGCAGGCGGCATGCTTTCGGCCGAGCAGTACCATCGTGACCTCCTTCTCAAGGAGAGGGGAAAGCCTCGTCCCTCGCTGATTCTTCCCTTCCTCCCTAGTTATTCCACTGATGCCGTATCGCGGCGGTTTTGCCTCTGCGGACCGAGGGCTACTATCACGACGGCCTGCAGTTCCTCCGCCACATCCATCGGATACGGCGCAGACCTTATCAGGAGGGGATATGCGGAGCTCATGATCTGTGGTGGAAGCGATGCCATGAGCGAGCTAACCTTCGGGGGCTTCAATTCGCTGCGTGTCGTAGATCCCACTCCCTGTAAGCCCTTTGATGCGAGGAGAAGGGGAATGACCCTGGGAGAGGGGGCGGCGATTCTGGTCCTGGAGGAACTGGGTCATGCTCGGGCGAGGGGGGCAACCATCTATGCGGAATTCCTTGGGTATTCAACCGTCGGAGAGGCCTACCATATGACTTCGCCGGAGGCCAGCGGGAGGGAACAATCGAGGACGATGGGGGAGGCCATGAACGCCGCCCACATTAGCCCCGGTGAAGTGGACTACATTAACGCCCACGGAACGGGGACGCCCCTCAACGACAAGGTCGAGACGATGGCTATCAAGGACGCCTTGGGGGAAAGGGCCTATTCCGTGCCCGTTAGCTCCATAAAGTCCATGGTGGGCCATTGCCTGGGGTCGGCGGGGGCCATTGAAGCGGCGGCCTCGGTCCTTTCGATAATCCATGGGTTTGTCCCCCCCACGGCTACCTATGGCGAAAGGGATGAGGCATGCGACCTGGACTACGTGCCTCACCGTTCGAGAAGGCAAGGGGTGGGAACCGTCTTGTCCAACTCCTTTGCCTTCGGGGGAAATTGCACCACCATTGTACTGAGACGGTATGAATGAGCGGATCGTCATAACGGGCATCGGCGTTGTCAGCTCCATCGGGATTGGGAAGGACCAGTTCTGCCGGGGCCTGCGGGAAGGCGCGGATGGCATTTCCGAGATCTCCGAATTCGATACCGGTCCCTTTAGGGCGAGGAAGGGGGGTATGGTCAAGGGGTTCAATGCCAGGGAATTCATCCCGGTCTCCAAGATCAGGAAGCTGGACCGGGCGAGTCAGCTGGCCATTGCGGCATCGAAGTTGGCCTTGGAGGATGCCAAATTGACCATTACCGACTCCAACAGCTGTGAGGTTGGGATCATCCTGGGTTCGGGTTTCTGCGGCCTTGTCAATTCGGAGGCCTTTCATAGGGGGCAGGTACTGGGGGGATTTCTGGAATTGAATCCCATGCTCTTTCCNAATACCGTTCCCAACGCCGCCACGGGAAATGTCTCNATAGAGCTCGGGATCAAGGGGGTTAATTCAACGGTGGTNCAATCCTATTGNACGGCGGAGGCCGCCATAATCATGGCCTGCGATTTGCTGGCAGAGGGGAGGGCAGAGGCCATATTGACGGGCGGCGTGGATGAGCTGAGCGAAATCCTCTTTAGGGGCTTTTCCGCCCTCAATCTCCTGTCATATGATCGTGGGGATGGGGAGATGAGCCGTCCCTATGATCTGCACCGAAACGGGATCGTTCTTGGAGAAGGGGCGGCCATCCTCGTCTTGGAGAGGGAGGGAGGTGCCCTTTCCAGGGGCGTCGAGCCCTATGGGCGAATCCTGGGTTATTCCATGGTGGGCGGGTCCGATGCCGCTTCTCCATGGAGGGATATCGAGCGGAGCATTAGGCTGGCCAGAGAAGGCATGGACGAAGAGAGGAAAATCGACTATATCTCGGGGGCCGGCAACTCGTCGAAGATGGCGGACGAGATGGAGGCGAGGGCGACCAAAGGGGCGTTTCCATCGGATTATGGTGCCCTTCCCATAAGCTCCATTAAGTCCATGATTGGAGAGTCAATCGCCTCGGGTGGGATGAGAATGGTGGCAAATGCCATCATATTGGAGGAGGAATTCGTCCCTCCAACCATTCACTATAAAACCCCCGATCCCCGGTGTGACCTCAATTACGTGGTCAATAAGCCCGTTGAAATGGATGTGAAGACCATCCTCCACAACGCCATCTCGCCGGATGGAGCCTTCGCCTCCATCCTCGTGGGTAGATAGTGGAAAATCTCTTTTCTCCTACTAACCATCTATTGATTTTTACCGCGCTGCATTTCACCTGTGGGCGCACGGTCTCCATGGTATACGCCATTATCAATCATCTGCCCTTACACTACTACATTCCTCTGGCGCTGGGTTACGATTATGTGCAGATTCCCATTTACGGGTATCTCCTTGAGCGGTTCTCCGAGAAATTCCCCTTTCGCTGGGCTCGGAAACAGGTGGAACGAATGCAGGGGCGCGTGCGGGAGAAACGGTTATTTCGATGGATCTCTTCGTTGGGGAACCTGGGGATAGTCCTCATCTCCGCCCTCCCTATCAAGGGCTTCGGCATCCATTCGGGATCGGTTTTTTGCTTTCTCTTCGGGAAGAGGCGTTTAGATGGAACATTGCTGCTGATGACCGGATCCGTCCTGGGGATACTCATTGTCTTCGGGTTGACCACTGGTGTCCTTCAAATCATTTCCCTCTTTTAGAGAAAGGAATGCCAGCCATGAACATCGATGAGATCATGAGGCATCTGCCCCATCGGTATCCCTTCCTGATGATCGATCGGCTGGTCCACCTCGAGCCTGGCAAGGCAGCCACGGCTATCAAGAATGTGACTATTAATGAGCCATTCTTCCGGGGCCATTTTCCCGGCCATCCCATCATGCCCGGTGTGCTCATTGCCGAGGCCTTAGCCCAAACAGGTGGGCTGGCCTTTGCCTCTGGTGAGGAGAACCCCGACGAGTCAGGGGGCTTTCGGCTGCCCATACTGGCCAAGATCGAGGATATGAGGTTTCGATCGGCCGTTTTGCCGGGTGACCAGCTATGGCTTCATGCAGAAGTCCTTCGCGCCTTCGAATCCTTGGCCATGGTGAAGGTGGAGGCAAAGGTAAACGAAAGCGTGGTGGCCCAGGGCAAGATCGTCCTGGCCAAGGGCCCGTAAGGAAGCCGATCGTATTATCTCCGTTCGGGTTGCACGATGAAATCAGCGCCCATAGATTTCATTGGGTTCAAAACGATTCTTGTCCTCGCCATCCTATCCCTTCTCTTGCCCTCCTGCCAGCAACGTTCCCCTCTTCTGGTCAAGCGACATCGAGTTCTGATGGGGACGGTGGTGGAGATTTCCGTCATCGGAAGGGATGAGGATAAGGCCGCAGCAGCTATCGGTGATGCCTTTGCCGAGATGGAGCGCATAGAGAAGTTGATGAGCAGATGGATTCCCGAAAGCGAGGTGTCGAGGATCAACGGACGGGCGGGGGGCAAACCGGTGAAGGCTTCGACCGAGGTCCTGATGGTGATTCAAAGGGCTGGGGATATTTCAAAGGCATCGGGGGGGTATTTCGACATCTCCATTGGAGCCCTCCTGGATCTGTGGGGGTTTGAGATCAGCGGAGGGCGTGTTCCGGCTAAAGTCGAGGTTGAACAGGCCCTTCACTCAGTGGGGTACGGGGCGATCGTTGTGGATGGGGAGGCCTCAACCGTTGAGCTCACAGAGGGGATGCGCATCGATTTGGGTGGAATTGCCAAGGGGTACGCCGTGGATCGCGCCTATGAGCTGCTTACCTCAAGGGGATATGGGAATGTGATCGTCAATGCCGGGGGAGACATGCGGGTGGGGGGAAGGAAGCCAGACGGCCCTTGGGTCATCGGCATTCAGGATCCGAGGGACCGCTCTCGAATTCTGGCCACCTTTGACGCCTCGGAAATTTCCATCGCGACCTCCGGGGATTACGAGCGCTATTTCGAGATTGATGGGATACGATATCACCACCTGCTCAATCCCTTCACGGGATTCCCGGCGCGGGGGTGCCGGAGCGTAACCATCCTGACCAAGGACGCCCTCAGCGCCGACGCGCTTGCCACAGCGGTCTTCGTGATGGGTCCCCGAAAGGGGTTACAGCTCATTGAGGCTCTGGATGGGATCGAGGGCTTGATCGTCTCCGCCGATGGAGACATGATTCAATCGGAGGGCCTCAAGGATAAGCTTCGATTATCGGAAAGAGATGGGGTCAGGTCTTGAGGGCGCCAGGAGAAGCCTGGCTTGATGGGAAAGGAGGTAGCCGATGTCTCCTTAAAAGTCAAGAATGGAGTCCAGGGGGTGGAA
>JGI2171J19970_10000812_pt1 | contig 17180 bp, 14 predicted proteins | sample DeeMarSWOR324_28_FD_19970 | JGI IMG/M metagenome (IMG submission 19970) | reverse complement strand
GTATTTCGCAACAGTTCCACCGCCACCGGTATCCACCCTTCCAAGCTCTGCTGCCTGCCAGGGGATTTTCTCCTTATTAAGCATGGTTCTAATTTCTGATACATATTCTGCAGATGCATCGTTTGCAGCATATTTTCCGCCATGACCAGTAAATTTAGACATAACCACTCCACATCCAAGGGTGGATGCATTTTTAAGTTCAAAAACATCGGTATAATTAGGAGTTACAGCTGAGTTAACATCAGCTGACACGACCTTTGATTTAAGCATAACATCATCAGGATCAACCTTTGGGTCCAGTTCTTTTATAATAGAACGCAAGAATACTGTAACCTGAGCTGTAGTATTACCTTCACTTCCTATCTCTTCCTTATCCACAAACAGGGCAATTGCAGTATATTCTGGATTTTTCAAATCCATTATTGCCTTAAGAGACGAGTAAGCACAAGCTCGGTCATCCTGACCATATGCTCCAATTAGTGACCTATCAAATCCCATATCTCTTGCCTTAAATGCAGGAACTGCTTCAAGTTCAGCTGAAATGAAATCTTCCTCAGTAAGTCCATAGTCCTTGTGAATTTTTTCTAAAATTCCTGCCTTTATCTTTTCACTAACTTCACCTTTCACAGGTTGACTTCCAACTGTAATATCAAGGCTTTCACCAGTTATTGCATCATCAAGTTTTTTTGCAGCCTGAACCTTATAAGCAAGATGGGGAAGCAAATCAGGAACAGAAAAGATTGGATCAGAATCATCCTCACCAAGGGTAAATTCTACTTTTTTACCATCTTTTTTCAGGACAATACCATGCAATGATAATGGAATCACAACCCAATGATACTTCTTAATTCCCCCATAATAGTGAGTCTCAAAAAGAGCAACATTAGAAGAGGCTTCCTCATAAAGGGGAATTTGTTTTAAATCAAGTCTTGGACAATCTATATGAGAAATAACAATTCTAATACCTTCACTAATAGGTCTTTTACCTGTAACAATTATTGCTGCTTCCTTTTTCTTGTTAATTCTTATATTTTTCTTACCAGATTTTGCGATTTCAGATATTCTTTTAATTGCCTCTCTTTCAGTTTTAGCAGAATCTAAGAATTTTTTATAATCTTCACAAAAATCAAATGCCTTTTTAATTTGAGGTTTTGAAAATATCTCCCATGCTGTCTTTTTTTTGTAAGCATATTTGCTCTCTTTTTCTTTCTTTGAATCCTTCTTTTTTTTCTTCTTTGCCATGTGATATCCTCGAAAATAGGGATATTATAACCAAATAAAAAGATAACTAAGTAGATTATTTGAAAAAACTAGGAAATAATCTATTTTTATCTTCTTATTATGAACACAAGAACCGCAATACCAACGATAACAATTACCACAATTAGTCCAACAAATAGAATTAACGGTGTGCCATCGGAATCATTATCTCCATTACCAGAGCCTGTGATTTCAACTGTAGAAAAATCAATACCTTGATCACCTTGAGAATCAGTGACAGTTAATGTAACATCGTATTCGCCTTCTTCGTCATATGTCCAGGTTGGATTTCTGTCAGTTGAATCTGTTATGTAATCTCCATCTAAATCCCATTCCCATTCATAAGGACCTGTTCCGCCATAAACATCTCCAGAAAATTCAATAGTCTCTCCAATTGTTCCCTCGTATGGTCCACCGGCATCAACATCGAATGTTAAAATCTCTTCTGAGGCAAAATCATCTAAATAAAATTCAGCCATAGAAGCAACATCGAATGTATATACAGCTAAGTAATCATATACTTCTTCATCACTTAAAAGAGAAAAACTAATTTCTAAATCTGAACCATCAACATCATAGGATACATCTTCTTCATTGTAAGTCGAATTCACTGCTTTGTTTATGTAAATTATATCATATTCATTTTCATCTGTCTCTAGTACGAAATTATAGTAAATCTGAGGTAACTTCTCAACATCATTTAAATCTCCTGCATTCTGAATATTACCTTTAACAGTTAATGTGATTTTTACATTTTTTCCAATTCTTGAATATTCTACATTAATAATATCAATATTTGGTCTACTAACATTTTCACCCATTATATCAATAACGTCGTTTTCTTCATCTGTGTATTCCTCAAATTCATCTATTGCAGTAACTGTTGCTGTCGATGCTAAAATTATGAAATACACTACCAGTCCTATAATCAATGCTTTTTTCTTCATTATTATTACCTCTATGTAGATTTTTTAACTACCTTCAATAAATATCTGGTTTATAATATTTGTTTTAATTGGATTTCAAATATATGTTAGTTTAAATCTAATCAAAATAACCTGAATATAAAAATAAATTTTATCTTTTAAACCTTATTTCAATTTCTTTTTTAGGTCATGAACTGTCGTTGAAAAATCATTCAATGTTGATTCTAGGGTTCCCAATACATCATGTATTCTGTCTGTAATTACTGCGCCTTGACGTGAGGGAGTAATTAATCCGTCTTTTTCAAGAGTCCTTAATGAATATCTAATCATATGTTGTGGTTGACCAGTCATTTGAGATAGTTTTATAATTCCAATTGGACCATGTTCCTGAACATTTTTTAAAACATCCAAATGTCTGCTTAGTAGATCAAGTTCTTTTTCAGCTACACTAGTTATACTTGATCTGTTATTTTCCTTCTCACCCAATAAAACACCTCCTGTTAAGTGTTAACATAATACATTACTATTATTTATCTTTTACTAAAAATTGGTTTAAAACGATACAAAATAATAAAATTAGCTAAAAGAAAAAATATAAGACAGATAATTGTTATTCAGTATTTCATGGCTACAGGATTTGCACTTTTATCAATAAGCCCGTTACATGAGAAAGAAGTATTTAATGCTCTAAATAGTATTACTGAGATATCTGAGGTCCATCCTCTATTTGGAGAGTATGATATTCTTGTAAAAATCAACTGCTCAGACATTGATGAAATTGGAGATGTAGTAATTAAAAAGATTAGAGCTCTCAAAGGAATTGTTGATACCAAAACCCTTATTGGAACAAAAAGCTTGGAAGGATTTGTATAAACTTTACTATTTTTTTCTTTGCTGACGGGCAAGAAATCTAAATCTATTTTCAACCATAAAAACATGGGCAATAAATCTTATTTCGTATCTTTCTTCTTCGCTTGATACTTGCCCTACTATCAACATTAATTTACCTTCCCATTATTTCATGTTAATTGATAACATGAAACTCTATATTAATATATTTAACTTGCTAATATATATTAATTTCTATTTTTTTAAAATTATTATAAAATGAATAATTTAACAATTGAATTTATATATTATGTAAATTAATATATGATTACAATGAAGAGAGTAATTATCTCGTTAATAATAGTAATCTTAATGATAAATACAGTTGGTATTGTAACAAGTAAAAAATTTGAAACCAGCCGGCTTTTGTCAAATAAAAATATAATATATGTGGATGATGACAATATATATGGACCATGGGACGGAACACAAGAACATCCATATAGGTTTATTAATGACGGAATATCAAATTCCACAGATAAAGATTTGATATTTGTTTTTAATGGAATTTATAATGAGACCATAGAGATAAACAAATCTATAAGTTTGCAGGGCGAAAACAAAAGCCAAACAATAATTGATGGAGTTTATAACAAAGAAATTATAAATATAACAGAAAACAGCATAGAACTTTTAAATTTTACAATAAAAAATTCTGGAGGATATTCATATAATACTGCTATAAAAATAAACTCAAAAAATAACCAAATTAAAAAATGTGAAATTTATAGAACCAAAATTGGGGTTTTATTAAACAATGCAATTAACAACGAAATAGATAATTGTACATTTCATACAAACGGGGAAGCAATACTACTTGATTCATCAGATAAAAATACGGTAACAGGTTGTGTTTTTACACATAATTCTATAGGAACCCATTTTGAAAAATCTAACTATATCAATATTAGCTATTGCTACGCATATGAAAATGGAATCTCATACTATATAAATAATTCAGAGGAAATCAACATTTATCTATGCAATATAAGTGATAACTGCGTCAACCTAGGAGGAATTTTCATTGAGAATTCTTTTAATATTTCAATTTATAATTCAATAATTAGACATAATGGAGCGGGAATAAGTGTATCGTCTTCAAATAAAATATATATAACAAACTGTGACATAATAAAAAACACTCATTTTGCAATATCAATGAGAAAACCATCAAAAAACATTATTGTGGATAGTTGCAATATAGCCGAAAACCTAAGATATGGAGTTTACATAGAAAAATTTAATTCATGCAAGATTACAAATAACAATATCTATAAAAATACATTATATGCAATCTACTCAAGATTTGCAAGATGCAATGCACAATTAAACTGGTGGAAATCAATTCTTGGTCCTACATATATCGAAAGTTTTTCAAGAGGTAGAATAACAATTCTTTTAGGTAAAATAAGATGTTTTCCATGGCATGTTAAACCAATAGAAAATATTGGTACGAATTGGAAAGAAAACGAACCTTATCTTAAAAAGATAACAATTCCTATTCATGTAAAAAATTTTAATTTCTCTGAAAATGACTCAGATTATGATGGATTACCTGACTGGTGGGAGATAAAATGGGGATATGATCCATTTATTTGGGATGATCATAAAAATCTTGATCCTGATGGTGATTCCTTAAATAATTTTGAGGAATGCTATACAGATGAGTATGGTTCAAATCCATTTTATAAAGATATATTTCTTGAGATAGACTGGATGGAATCAGATGATCCTAACATATTTAATAAACCCTCAGAAAGTATAATTGAAGAAATTGTTACAATTTTCAAACAACATAATATCACTTTACACATTGATGTTGGAAACCTTGGGGGCGGTGAAGAAATCCCAATATGTAACTCAGCTTTTTCATTTTCAAAATTACAGGATCTTTATTGGTATTACTTTCTGCATAACGATTTGAATAATCCTCGCAGAGCAATATTTCATTATGGATTAATTTGTAATTATTGTCCTGATCTCAATTTTCCATTTTTTGGATGGGACAACTTTGATTCATTTGCAATATCTGCAAAATGGTTAAAGGAACGCAATCCCTTAAAAAATATTGACTATCTAATTGGAGGAGCAATTGCTCATCATCTTGGACATACATTGGGATTAATTGCAGATATGTATGGTGGAATTGATAATATTGGATCAGCTAATATATTTACAATACAATGGTTTAAATATAGAAATTATCAAAGTGTTATGAACTATTTCTATAAATATAAAAAATTTACATATTCAGATGGCACTCACGGTCGTGGAGACTTTAATGATTGGGGCAACCTTGATTTTTCATTTTTTAAAAATTCAAGGTTTGATTATAAAAAATATTTAGATTTTCCATAATTTTATATAGATTAAAATATATATTGACTAGTTTGACATCAATCGGAGGAAATAAATTGAGTAAAAAATGTCTTTGCTTATTTATTTTAATTTTATTTCTACCAACGGTTTTAAGTCAATCAATGTTACCAAAAGAAATGATTTCTTCTGTTAATTATTCTAAAATAATATATGTTGATGATGACAATATAAATGGACCATGGGATGGAACACGAGAACATCCATACAAAACAATAAATGACGGTATCTTTAACTCAACAGATGAAGATACAATTTATGTTTTTAATGGATTATATAATGAAAAATTAATCATTGGAAAAAAAATAATTTTAATTGGTGAAAATAAAAGCTCAACCATAATTGATGGCCTGTATGAAGATTATGTAATAGATATAATTGAGGACAATGTTAATATAAAAAATTTTACAATTAGAAACTCTGGAGGTTACAAAGAAAACGCTGGAATAAAAATTGATTCAAATAATAACAGTATTGAGGATTGTAAATTTTATAGGACAAAGTCTGGAATCTATATTAATAATTGTAACTACAATCAAATAAATAGATGCTTGTTTCACACAAATGGCGAAGGAATCTATATTAAATCATCAAACAACTGTAAACTAGAAGAGAGTTGTTTATATCATAATGGTATCAGTGTAAATATTCAAGATTCAACCGATATTGAGATTGATAATTGCTATGAACATACAAGTGGCTATGGATTCTTAATAAATGATTCATCTAACATTAATATATCAAATTCTGCAGTTTATGACAACAATGATAATGGAGGGGGACTGATGATTACAAATTGTGAAGACATCTTCATTTCCAACTGTAACATTGTTCATAATGGCCATGGTCTAAATTTTTATGCCTGTTCAAAAATCCAAATTTTAAATTCAGATTTTATTTGGAATGCGCATTTAGCTATTAGAATTGGGGACAAAACACGAAATCTAATAATTGAAAATTGTGAATTTACAGATAGTTTCAGATTTGCAATAAGTGCTGAAAAAAGTGTATTTAAACTTAGAAATAACAATATTTACTCAAATCTTTTTGGAATATATATAACGAAATCATTTTGTGATGCTAGAAAGAACTGGTGGGGTTCAAGCTTTGGACCTGCGTTAATACATAGAGAAGTAAAGGATAGAATTTACTTCAAAATTGGATTTATAAGGTTTTTCCCATGGCTAATACGTAAGAATACAAATGCTGGTTCAGACTGGGAAATAGATTATAATAAATATAAAAACGAAATAAATTTGTCTAGATTTAAACAGATAGAGCTACCTGGAAATGACTCTGATAATGATTCTGTACCAGATTGGTGGGAGATAAAATGGGGATATGATCCATATACTTGTAACGATCATAATAAATTAGATCCTGACAATGATGGACTCAATAATATTGAAGAGTGTTTTACTGATAAATGGAATTCCAGCCCATTTATAAAAGACATATTTATTGAATATGATTGGATTGAGTCTATAAGTTCAAATAAATCAGCAAATAGACCCTCAGATGAAAATTCCAATCAATTAATTGAGGTTTTTGCAAATCATAATATAACCCTTCATCTTGACAACGGAAGCCTAGGTGGTGGGGAGATGATTCCTTATATTTCTGAATTCTCTATGTATGATATACGCGACATGTATTGGGATTATTTCCTACATAATGATTTGAACAATCCAAGAAAAGGGATTTTTCATTGGTGTCTTGTGTGTGACTATGGCCCCTATCCTGGTATGCCTGGATTTGCAGTTGTAGGTTGGGACCATCTTGACAGTTTTGAGATATCTGCCAAAAAGCTTTCGGACAAGAAATTATTTAAAAGCAGAGGTTACATAATCGCAAGTATAACAATGCATGAACTGGGGCACAATCTTGGTTTGGTAGTTGATGATCATTTAGGAATTGACAATAGGGTAGCATATTTACCTTTTTTGTATGAGGTTTTAAGAATTAAGAACTATAAATCCTGCATGAGTTATTTGTATACCTATTTGATACTTGATTATTCAGACGGTACGCATGGTAGAAATGATTTTGATGACTGGGGTAATCTTGATCTTTCATTTTTTAAAAACACTCATTTTGAATGGCCGAAGAATTAATCTTCCTTCCATTTTGTAAGAATAAGGCCTATTATGAAGAAAACTGCTGCAAAAACTAAGACAAAAATTGTATTAATAGTTGCATTTGCAGTATCAAGTTTTATCATGCTATCTCGCAGACCTTCATTTACATAAAACAAAGGAAGACCTCTGGCAATTAATTGTAAGAACTCAGGCATCATATCAAGCTCAAAAAATGTTCCAGCAAGAAACATCATTGGAAAGGTTACTGCTCCCCCCGCCATACCAGCAGATTCCTCTTCTTTTACAAACCGGCCGATCATCATTCCAAGGCCTGTGAAAAGAAAGCTTGTTGAAATAATGATTACAATCATCAATACAGTAACATGAACATGAAGTCCATAAACCAAAACACCTACTGCAATAATAATTACTGTCGAAAGAAAAGATAAAAAGAGCTGAAAGAGCATCTTTGATAAAATCCATTCAGACCTAGTAATAGGGGTTGTCAAGAGTTTTCTAAGGATTCCATCTTTTCTAAATTTTGTATTTCTCTCAAGACTTCCGTAAATACACGTCTGCATTATTGTAAAACCAATCATACCTGGGATAAAAAAATCAATATATGTAAATTCTCCACTGATTGTCTCCACATCTTCAATACCAATAATTTCTCTTCCTCCAGACATATTCATATTTGTATTTATAACAAAATATGATATCAAATCCCTAATCTGTTGATTAGATGTTTGTTCACTTTGATCAAAATAAAACATTAAATTTGAGGTATCTGTAGAATTAGGATTTTGCTGGGACATAATTATTGTTTCACTAAAATCTTCAGGGATAACAAGGACTCTTTTTATGTCATTTTCATCCATAAAAGATTTAACATCTTCATCTTTTGGTACATCTTTTATATTAATATAACCTGTGGACTGCAGTCCTTTCAGAAATCCTTCTGTTATACCATACTGGTCATCATCATCTAAATTTTGGACATAAAGGTCGAATTCTATTTCGCCCATACCAGAAAAAATTGCACCAAAAATCAAAATGAGCATCACAGGGAAAGCAAGCGTCCAAAAAAGTGTTGCCCTGCTACGGAAAAATGATTTTAAATCGGTTTTAAAACTTGCAATTAAAATTCTGGGTCTCATCAGTCCTCCTCCGAAAGTTTAGAGCCGGTCAAATGCAGGAAAACCTCTTCAAGATTTGACCTGCGGATATCAATACTATCATACTCTGCACATTCATGCCTTAGAATTGATAGAACTTCAAGTACCCTATCCTTGTGATCTATTTTTACCTGTATATCTCTATTTTTTCCCATATTTGCTTCATAATCCCTATCTTTAAGTACATCGATTACTTCTTTTGTTGTACAATTCTTTATATGAAGAATGCTCTCTTTTCCATATTTATTAATAAGTTCTACAAGTGATCCCTCAGCAATGATATTTCCCTTATGAATAATTGCAATATGATCTGCCAGATACTCTGCTTCCTCCATATAGTGGGTTGTTAAAAAAATTGTTTTTCCTTTGTTTCTTAAACTAGCAATAACATCCCAGACCTCTCTTCTTGCTTTTGGATCAAGACCTGTTGTTGGTTCATCAAGAAAAACAATCTCAGGATCATTAACAAGGGCAATTGCAACTCCCACACGTTGCTTAAGGCCACCTGATAAATTCATATAAAGTTTATTTTTCTGATCATTAAGGTCCATTGCATCAATTATAGAATCAATACTTGCCCTTTTTTTGAAAAGTTTAGAAAAAAATTCTAAGGTTTCTCTTACAGTAAGCCTTTCAAAGGAATGATATTCCTGTGGAAGTATTCCAATTTTCTCCTTTACTCTATCAAAGGAACTGCTAATATCTTCTCCAAGGATTTTTATTGACCCTGCTGTAGGCTGCCGTATAGATTCAATCATTTCAACGGTTGTTGTCTTTCCGGCTCCATTTGGCCCTAGAAATGCAAAAACTTCTCCTTTATTAACAGAAAATGATATAGAGTTTACTGCCACGAGATCTCCATAAACCTTTTTTAGATTTATTGCCTCGATTGCAATATCATTTGATGGAACAACTTCTTCAAAAGTAACCTTTCCTCTTTTTCCACACGAGGGACAGGTAACAATTGAAACCTCTCCAGGACTTCCGATACTTGTAATAATATTACCACATTGTGGACAACGAACCTTTTTTTCAATCATAGATGTACCTTTTTAATTATCATTGAAATATAAAAACTAGTATTTTATTGTTAAGGTTTAAAGAAATTGTTTGTTTATTAGATTTTTATCAAAGTTATATAAAATTGGAACACCTGTAGGAATTTCAACATTAGGTATTTCCTTTTCTGATATATTTTCAACATGCATAGTTATTGCTCGAAGGCTGTTTCCATGAGCTGAAACAAGAATTGTTTTATCGTCCTGCAAATCCTTTAATATGTTTTTTTCGTAGTAAGGTATTGCACGTTCACAAGTATTTTTTAAGCTCTCTCCTCCAGGTGGATTTACATCATAGCTACGCCGCCAGAGATGAACTTGTTCATTTCCATATTTTTCTCTTGTTTTTTGTTTATTCAGTCCCTGAAGATCCCCATAATATCTTTCTGCTAAATCAACAGACATATAAATTGGAATTTCAGTTTTGGGATCACCTGTATGATGCTCCCAATCATGTATCCTTTTGTCCTCGTGATAAATAATAGGAGTACGTTTATCATTTGAATTTATCAATATATAATGAAGGGTTTGGATTGCCCTTAGCATATGTGAAACATATATTGAATCAAACCTTACATCTTTCAGTTTCTCACCTGCAGAGATTGCCTCCTCAATTCCCTTTTTTGATAAAGGAACGTCTACCCATCCTGTAAAACGGTTTTCTAAATTCCATTGAGACTGTCCATGTCTTACTAATATTAATTTAGCCACAACATCAACTCCTCTATACGTCATATAAATTGTAATATTTATTTTTTAAATAATTAATAAAGACTTTTGCGTTTAATCCTTCACCACACACATTTTTTATTATTTCATCAGCTGTTATCATTCTTCCGTATCTATGGACATTTTCTCTAAGCCACTTAATTATGTTTTTAAAATCTCCCTTTTCAATTTCAGTAAAAACAGTGGGGTTTCCATCTGTCAATTTCTTGAAAAGTTGAGATGAATAAATAGATCCAATAGCATAGGTTGGAAAATAACCAAAACTCCCACCGCTCCAATGCATATCTTGCAAAACGCCATCTTTATCATTCTTTGGGGTAATTCCCAACATTTCATTCATTTTTTCATTCCAAAGCTCTGGAAGCTCAGTAACCTCTATCCTCTCATCCATCAAGGAATTTTCAAGTTCAAAACGAAGAATTACATGCAAACAATAGGTTAATTCATCTGCCTCTACACGGATAAATGAGGGTTTTACGGAATTTACATATCTGTACCAAACATCTATGTCAATATCATTAAATTCTTTGGGGGATTTGTTCTTAAAAATTGGATAAAAATAATTCCAAAATTGTTTGCTCCGACAAATCATGTTCTCCCAAAAACGGGATTGAGATTCATGCAAACCTAAAGAGGGTGAATCAGAAATAACTGTGTCCTTAAATTCATCCTTTGGCATTCCCAATTCATATAATGCATGTCCTGCCTCATGAACTGTAGAAAAAAATGAGAACAATGGATTTTTCCTTTCAAAATTTGTAGTGATTCTAACATCATTATAGCCCATAGAGGTAGTAAAAGGATGAGTAGATACATCTAGTCTAGACTTATCTTTTGGCAGAAGCAGAATTTTTATAACATCGTTACAAAGTTCTCTTTGTTTTTCAATTGTAACCTTCATATCCATTTCATTCTGATTTTTAAAAAGTTTACTTGATTTTATTTTTTCAAGAAGCTCTACAAGCTGAGGTTTTAGATAACTAAATTCCTTTTTCAGTTTGTCAACTGTCATACCTTCCTCATAATCATCGAGAAGACTGTTATATCTTGGACCTGGAAGGTTAATATAGCTACAATATTCCTTTTCTAGTTCAACTATCTTTTTAAGATGAGGCAAAAATATTTTAAACTTGCTCTTCTCCCTTGCTTCCTGCCAGGCGGGATATGCAAGGGTTGTTGCCTTTACCATCCTTTCAACAAAGTTTGAGGGTATCATCCTTGCTTTCTCTACATCCTTTTTGAGTCTTTTTACAACTGATTTATCATTCGATGATAAATTCTCGAAATTTTTTGATTTTGATAAATTTTCAATATGTTTCCAAAGCTTGTCTGAAACTATTTTCTCATGAGCAAGCCTTGAAATTAGAGAATTTTGTTCAGATCTATCTAATGCACCCTTTGGTGGCATATATGTCATCTGATCCCAACCAAGAAGTGCAGCAATACCTCCAAAAGCAGATAATTCCTTTTGTTCTTTATATATGAAATCAAGCGATTCCTTCATTTTCTCTCCTCACTTTATATGTCAATTTCTATTTCAATAGGACAATGATCTGAGCCCATTACCTCTTTTCTGATATATGCTCCTTTAAGATGAGGTAAAAACTCTTTATTTACAAAGAAATAATCTATTCTCCAACCAACATTTCTTTCTCTAGCACGTGTCTTCATATCCCACCAAGTATACTGGTCAGCCTCTTTGTTAAAATGTCTAAATGTATCCACATAGCCATGATCAATAAATGTGTCAATCCATGCCCGCTCTACTGGTAAAAATCCTGAAATTTTCTCATTTTCTTTTGGCCTTGCAAGGTCGATTTCCTTATGAGCTGTATTAAAATCACCACAAACGACTATGTTTTTGCCTTCCGCTTTTAGATTATCAGCATATGCTAAAAATGTATCATAAAAATCTAATTTGTAATCAAGTCTTTCTTTGTTTTTTTTCCCATTTGGAAAATAGATATTAAACAAAACAAAGGAAGAAAACTCATTTATAAGAATTCTTCCCTCTTTATCAAACTTTTCTATTCCAAATCCATTTTTTGTATCAATTGGTTCTTCCTTAGTATAAGTCACAACCCCACTGTAACCTTTTCTTTCCGCTGGATTCCAATAGATATTGTATCCTGGCATATTCCTCAAATATGGAGGAACTTGTTCAGGCTGAGCTTTTATTTCCTGCAAACAAAGAATATCAGGAGAATCTTTTTTAAACCAATCATATAAACCTTTTCTATCAGCTGCTCTAATACCATTAACATTCCAAGATAATATTCTCATAGCAAATGGTATATCAAATAAGCACATAAGATTAATCTTTTATGGACGTTACAGATATCCATCTTAAAAAAAGAATGGTGATTACATGAAACATGTACATTATTCAGACGTTGAATTAGAAGAACCAACAGAAGAGGGAATAAAAAACATAAAGGTAAGATGGCTTATATCAAAAAAAGATGGGGCAAAAAATTTTGCAATGCGCTTGTTCGAGATAAAACCAGGAGGTTATACACCACTTCATCAACATGACTGGGAGCATGAGGTATTCGTTCTCGAGGGAAAAGGTGTAACAAGAGATAAAGAAAATGAAAAACCATTTAATCAGGGCGATGTATTTTTTGTTCCACCAATGGAATGGCATCAGTTTGTAAATACAGGAGATGAAATGCTTAAATTCCTATGCCTAATTCCTTATAAATAAAAAAAAATATAATAAAAAAAAATTGGTGAGGAAGAATTAATGATTATACTTGGTTATATTATACTTACCACATTTATTATAGCACTTATTGCCTTTATAGGTATCTTTACCTTATCTTTAAAAGATAAAGTTTTAAACAAGATTTTATTGATACTGGTAAGTCTTTCTGCTGGAGCATTAATGGGAGGAGCATTCATTCATTTGTTACCAGAATCGGTCGAAAAAGGTGGAGAGATAAATCCATTTATCTATGTACTTGTAGGATTCATTTTATTTTTCCTAATAGAAAAAGTACTACATTGGCGTCATTGTCACAAGGGAAAATGTGATGTTCATACTTTTCATTACATGAATCTTATCGGTGACTCAATTCATAATTTTATTGATGGACTTATTATTGCTGCAAGTTTCATAGTGTCAATACCACTTGGACTTACTACAACAATAGCAATTGCTGCTCATGAAATTCCTCAGGAAATAGGTGATTTTGGGGTTTTAGTCTACGGAGGTTTTAATAAAAAGAAGGCTCTTGTTCTAAATTTCATTGTTGCATTGACTATTATGTTAGGAGGAGTTGCCGGATATTTTGTTTCTCAAAAAATCGAACATGCAGTAATCTTCTTAATACCATTTGCAGCAGGCGGCTTTATATATATTGCTGCAACAGACTTGGTGCCAGAAATAAAAAAGGAAATAAACATAAAAAAATCAATGGCAACAATGCTTGTTTTTATTTGTGGGATATTGCTTATGTGGTTTGTAAAAATAATATTCCACCATTAAAATTATGTCAACGGAACATCCTTTCTTAGATCATCTCTCATTTTTTTTCCAGTTTGTTTCTCCCATTCTTTAATTGTTACTGAATGCTTTTTTCTGATTTTATCGCCAATTCCAAGACCATTGTAAGCGCAGAATGGAACAATTCCTTCTAGTGTTGTATAATGAATTACACACCGTTTTAAACGTTCAACATTTAAGTTAAATGCATCCTGGAACCACATTGATCCAACAAATAAACTCTTATAATGAAATCCTCGAAGTGAATCATAGCTTCCGCCTATTGCTGCATCCTTCAATAGTTTTTTCAGATTAAATCCGCTAGGTGCCTTGTCATAATCAACAAATTTGTCAATATGGGTTAAAAATGCAGAAGCAACTCTAATCTTTTTTAAAGGCCCCCTTATTTTACTTTCCTTATCTACAAAATCAAGTAAGCCTTCCACATCAATGAATCTTGTTACAGGTAAAGGCTTTCCATTTTCCATAAATATATATGTTGCACCACCGCAACCAGGATGAGCAGTGAACTCTACCTGGGTTTCACCTTTTAAAAGTTCAATTAGTTTTGAAATAGGATAAACAAAAGGAACCGGATAAAAATCATCTTTAGATATCTGCCCATTAAACTCCTTTTCTATAGCATCCATCATTTTAACATAGTCAACCCGTTGCTCTTCTCGCTTTTTATCTTTTATTTTTGTAATTCTTCCGCAAAATGAAACAGGTTGAAAATTTACACCTCTAATAATATCCATATTATCAAGAGCAAATCTTACTATTTTTCCAGTTTCATGAAGATTTTTATCTCCAATCAAAACAGGAACAAGTACAACCTTTAGGTTAACCTTCCTTAAATTTTCAATTGCTTTTTTGGTTAAATCTATCCATGGATTTGTCTTTTTTGTTACACCATCAAAGCTCATATATACTGTGTTTACCTTTGCTTCCTTTAATTTCCTGCAGAAATCAACACTGTCTGCAAGCTTCAAACCATTTGTGTTAACTTGAACATGGGAAAAACCTACCTCTTTTGCCATTTTTACTATATCTAAAAGATCATTTCTAATAGTAGGCTCTCCACCGGTTATTTGAATTGCTTTTGACCCCATTGGTCTTTCATTTCTTGCTTGAACCATAAGCTCTCTTATTTGCTCCAAAGTAGGTTCATAAACCCTTCCAGATGCACCAGCATTCATAAAACAATAACTACATCTTAGATTACATCGGTTGGTTACCAAAAGATTTGTAAGAACACTTTGAGATTTATGCTCATCATACAAAGCAGGTTCATCAAAAATCTTTGTTTTTACATCTGGAGAGGGGGTTCCAGTAACCTCATATTTCATCCACTTTTTATATAGATCAGCATCGCTAAAATAGATATCTTTGAATGATCCATGTTTATCGCATTTTTTGGTTATGTATATCTTTCCGCCATCCTCTATAATTGTTGCATCTATCTTTTCGATTTTTCCTTCCTGATAACAGGCTGGGCAGACAGATCCAATTTTTTCTAATTCGTTCATATCCCTTCCATCCATCAAGTGGGCTGATGAGCCTAAATGTTAAGTTCTATAAAGATTTAACTATTTAGAGGTATTTCCAATAAAAATTCTCAAATTTTTAATTGTTAAATAAATTTTTCAGAATAATTATAGTATGAGACATAACTTATTATACTAAATGTGCACTCATAATAGTATTTCACGAAGAGGGAAATTGGTCAAAAGATGTTTTACAGTAGAGAAACTTGAAAATGAAATGAAAGATGGATTAAAAAATTACAAATTAAAAAGTATAAAATTTTATGTCTTTAACTATAATTACATTTGCTCTAAATAATTTATGAATATCTAAAGATGCTTTGTAACATTTTACTTCTTTTATCTCTTGATATTAATGGAGTAAAAATATTAAAACCATTTATTAAAAAATTAAAATCTTTTCTTGAGAATGCACGATAAACCTGAGCAAGCAAATAGCTGGGCCTTAAGTAAAACCTTTTAATTGCTTTTAATACATATTTATCTGGTTCCTCTTCTGAAAAATTTCCAAGACCACGATTTGAAATAGCAGGAATCATATATTCCTCGCTAGATATTTTTTTATTTTTTACTGCTTGAAACCACAATGGTGATCCCATTTGATATTGAAAAGGATAAAAAATTGCTATATCGATTGGGAGGGAACAAGCAAAATCTATTGTATTTTCCACATGTTTAGCAGATTCGGTTGGACCACACAATATAAAAGTACCTACTGTAATAAAATTCATTTCTTTACTAAGATTTACAGCTTTGCGTATTTGATCCAAAGTTATCTTCTTTTTATAAAAATCAAGAACATCTTGGTTTCCGGATTCAATTCCATATACAATCAATTTAACATTAGCTTTCTTCATTTTTAAATATAACTCGCGATCTACAAGATCAACACGAGCACCTTCTATCATCAAATCAATGTTTTTTCCATACTCAATAAGTCTATCCATAATGTTATGAGCTCGTTTTTTATCAGATAAAAAATTATCATCCGTAATCATAATTGAATTATATTTATCATCTAATTCTTGTATTTCTTTTATAATGTTATCAACAGATCTTGTTCTAAATCCCCAATTACTAATAAAATTACCATATCGAGCACAAAATTGACAATTAAATGGGCAACCTCTACTAGTATTCATAGTAGTAAATTTTGGTTTGTAAATATATCTATTGTTCAGTTTTCCGTAATCATATTTATCTACTAGATGACGCGCTGGAAATGGCAAATCATCTAAATTATCAATCACTTTTAAAGGCTTGCCAGAAATAATCGATTTATTATTTCTATAATAAATACCGTGAATATCTGATAGATTTTTCGCTCCCAATAAAAATTTTGCTATATCACGAATTACATATTCCCCTTCACCTATTACACAAATATCTGCATACGGAATATCATATAAGGATTTTTTTTTAAAAAATATACAGTGGGGACCACCAATTATTATAGAAATTCCAGGATCAAATTCTTTAATAAACTTAACAATTTGTGATACATATTCAACATTGATAGAATATATATTTATTCCAACAGCATCTGATGAATTAAGGGATTTCTTTAGACATTCCAGTGGATTATTTTCAAAATTAAAATCAATGATTTCAACTTTATGACCATCATTTTCTAATGATGCTCCAAGATATTCTAAT
>JGI2171J19970_10000810_pt1 | contig 17210 bp, 15 predicted proteins | sample DeeMarSWOR324_28_FD_19970 | JGI IMG/M metagenome (IMG submission 19970) | reverse complement strand
AAGTCAAACAGGTGATTTATAGTCCTGCCATAAGACCAGATAATCCGGAATTAGAAGAGGCAAGAAAAGGAAAGATTAAAATACAAAGTTATCCAGAGGCTCTGGGAGAATTAACCAAAAAGTATTGGACCATTGCAGTTTCAGGAACCCATGGAAAAAGCACCACCACTGCTATGATTGGACTCTTGTTAGAAAAAGCAGGTTTTGACCCCACGGTTATTGTTGGTACCAAATTAAAAGAGTGGGGAGATTCCAATTGTCGAGTGGGGAAGAGTAAATATCTGGTAATTGAAGCTGACGAATGGCAAGCTTCTTTTTTAAATTACTGGCCCAAAATTATCGTTCTGACCAGCATTGAAAGAGAGCATTTAGATTATTTTCAGAGCTTAAATCACATTTTAAACATTTATAGAGAATACACTTCTCACATTCCCGAAGATGGAGTTTTGGTGGCAAATAAAGCCGATAACAACATTCAAAAACTTATAAAGAGTAGTCCAAAAATTAAAAATCTTAAATATTATTTTTTTGGTCAAAAAGAAACCTCAGAGATTAAAAAAATTCTCAAAATACCGGGAGAACATAATGTTTCCAATGCCCTAGCTGCCCTAAGCGTAGCTCAAGCTTTAGAAATTCCAGACAGGGTTTCTTTTCAAACTCTCTCTAAGTATAGGGGTTCTTGGCGCCGCTTTGAAATTATTAAAATCCACCATCCAAAACAATTTACTTTAATCAATGACTACGCTCACCACCCAACCAAAGTAAGAGTAACGCTCAAGGCAGCTCGGGAAAAATTTCCCAAAGAAAAAATTTGGTGTATTTTCCAGCCCCACCAGTATCAAAGAACCTATTATTTGTTTAATGATTTTGTAAAAGTGTTTCAGGGGGCACCAATTGACAGATTAATTATCACTGATATTTATGATGTGGCAGGCCGAGAAAAAAAAGATATTAAAGCAAAAATAAGTTCCGAAAAGATTATTGAGGCAATTGATAAACCCTGGGCAATTTACCTTCCTAAAGAAAAAATTGTCAGTTATTTAAAAAAGAATCTATGGGGTAAAGAAATAGTGATTCTAATGGGAGCAGGGGATATATATAAATTGACTACCTTGTTTAGCTTCAAATGATAAGATATACTTAAAAAAAGAAACATGAATTTCAAAAATTTAAATTATTTTTTCCAAATTTTTTTTCAAAGAAAGCAAAATAAGATTCAAATAGATTCAGAAAAACAACTAGAAAAATTGTGGGACGAATATTGCGAAAGAGGATATGATTATGTTTTTTCTGCAAAATATTTAAAAATTTTTTCTACTGAATTAGAAAGTATTTTACTTCCTCAACCCAATGGGATTGTTTTAGATGGAGGATGTGGAACAGGAAGGATGTTTAAGCCTATTTTAGTTAAAATTAAACCCAGGAAAATAATAGCAGTCGATTTTTCCAATTCGATGCTAAAAAAAGCAAAAGAAAGAATGAGAGAATTAGTTCGTTCTGGGATTTGTTCTGAAGATGCATTTGAGTTCCATAAAAGAAGTTTAACCCAACCCTTTCCTTTTGCAAACAATTTTTTTGATATAGAAATATTTAATCTTGTGATTTGTTATTTATTTCCTCGAGAATGGAAAAAAGTATTACAAGAAGCTAATCGGACTCTAAAGACAGGAGGGTATATTTACTTCACTACTTTTTTAAAAGGATGGGATTTTCGAAAAATAATGCAAAAACGAGTTTTTCATGTATTGCTTTCTTGTTTCTCTATGATTAAAGCATTTCCGGCTATTGAATCTATTAATAAAATTAATAATTTGGTGAAAGGGGGGGTAATTGAATACCCAGAAAAAGGAGAGATTGCGAAAGAATTAAAAAAAATGGGATTTATCGAAATTGAAACAATTAAAATCTTTTGGGATGGAGGGGAAATAATAAGAGCAAAAAAATGTTAAGATAACCAAATTATGAATATAAAAATTACGATTTTGATAACTGCTATTTTAAACTTTTATCTGTCTTGGATAATATATTTTAAAGATAAAAAGAAATTGGCTAATATTTTTTTTGCATCATTAACATTAGCAGCTGGAATGTGGTCGATTACTATTTATCTATATGAATTTCCGATAATCCTATCGAGTTTGTTTTGGATAAAAATGGCCTATTTTCTTGGAATTATCGCCTTTATTTCTCTCTTCTGTTTTTCTTTTGTTTTTCCTGTTGAGAAAATAAACGTTCTCAAAAAAACATTCATTTTATGCATTATTCCTACGCTTGTTATCTTTTATTATCTATTTTTCACAAAATTATTAGTGGGGGAAGTAAAGGAAAATTCTTTGGGAATAATTTCTACCAAACTAGGGTCTTATTATTCATTATTTGTGATTTATGTTATGTTCTTTGTCAGTTGGTGTCTTTATAATTTTATATCGAACTATATGGCTGCCTCGGGAGTTTTAAAAATGCGTTTAAAATATTTATTTTTAGGAATTATTTTAAGCGCAATAGGAATTATCTCGGTTGATTTTTTATTGCCGCTTTTTACAAACAATACTGTTTATTTCTGGACAAGCCCTATTTTCTCACTTTTTTTTATAGGTTTTACCGCTTATGCTATTGTTACAAAAGAACTCTTTGGTATTAAAGCTATTTTAACCACTTTATTTGTAACTATAATTGCTATTTTGCTTTTATTAGATACTCTAATTTTTACTACAAACCTAACCCTCCAGCTTTTCAAAGGGCTTATTTTAATTATTTTCCTTTATTTTGGTTACTTGCTCATTAATAGCGTTTTAGAAGAAATACAGAGAAGAGAAGAGATTGAAAGATTAAGCAGAGCAAAATCAGAGTTTATATCCATTGCTTCTCATCAATTGAGATCACCCTTAACTGCAATTAAAGGCTATATTTCCATGTTGCTTGAGGGAACATATGGTGAATTAACCGAAAGAGCTAAAAAGCCCATTAAAAATGTCAGCCAATCGAGCGAGAGATTAATAAAACTAGTCAATGACCTTCTAAGTATTTCCAGAATAGAGGCAGGAAAAATAGAAATGAAATTGGAAAAAACTTCTCTGGAAGATATAATTTCTGGGGTGGTTGAAGAATTAGTGATGGAAGCTAAGAATAAAAAAATTTATTTAAAATGGGAAAAACCCAAAAAAGCACTGCCCGAAACCCTGATAGATAAAAATAAAATAAGACAAGTCCTTTCAAATGTGGTTGATAATGCGATAAGATATACCAATAAAGGAGGAGTCAATATAAAACTGAAATCTCAGAACTCAAAGTTTAAAATTGAAGTAATAGATACCGGAGCAGGAATGACCCATGAAGAATTAGATAAAATGTTTGAAAGTTTTTCTCGGGGGGTAGCAGGAACCCGACTTTATACCGAAGGAGTGGGTTTAGGTCTCTATATATCCAGAAAATTTATAGAAATGCACAATGGTAAAATATGGGCAGAAAGTCCAGGAAGGGGTAAGGGTTCAACTTTTCACATAGAGATACCAATTAAATGAAATTCCCCCGTTGGGAACCAAAAAATATATGGCAAAAAAAATTCTTATAGTGGAGGATGAAAAAATTTTAGCTAAAATGTACGAAGAGAAATTTTCTCAAGCCGGATTTGGGGTAATTTTAGCCTTTGATTCAAGGGAGGGTTTCATTTTGGCCAAAAGAGAGAAACCTGATTTAATCTTACTTGATATTTTGCTTCCGAGAGAAAATGGAGTCTTTCTCCTCGAGGCATTAAGAAAAGACCCTGAAGTTGCCTCGATCCCGGTTGTTGTTTTTTCAAACTATGATGACCCAGAAACAAAGGGGCAGGCCTATCGATTAGGTGTTAAAGATTATTTAATCAAAACCAATTACACTCCAAAAGAAATCGTTGAGAAAGTTAAATCACACTTAAAATGAAAAGAATTTTAAATAACCAAACACCAACACACCTTGGGGAAACAATAAGAGTGGCGGGCTGGGTTCATTCTGTAAGAGCTCATGGAAAAATTTTTTTTATTGACCTGCGAGACAAAAGCGGACTTTTGCAGATAGTTTTTAGCGAAAAAGACGAAGCGACCTATAAAATCGCCCAAAGATTAAAGCCAGAATGGGTAATTGAGGTAATTGGTGAGATAGGAAAGAGACCAAAAGGAATGATAAATCCCAAAATTGAAACAGGTCAGATTGAACTTCGACCCCAATCCCTGGAAATTCTTTCAAAAGCTAAAACTTTACCCTTTGCGATTGATACTCCAGGTTATGAGATTTCAGAAGCAAAAAGATTAAAGTATCGATATTTAGACCTTAGAAGAGAGAGAATGCGAAAGAATTTAATGGCTCGCCAAAAAGTTATTCAGTTTATGAGAGATTTTTTGCAAGAAAGAGGTTTTATCGAGGTTGAAACTCCTATGTTAACAAAATCTACCCCAGAAGGTGCCAGAGATTTTCTAGTTCCTTCAAGAATGTATCCTGGAAAATTCTATGCCTTACCCCAAAGCCCTCAGCAATATAAGCAACTTTTAATGGTGGCTGGTCTTGAAAAGTATTTTCAGATTGCCAGATGCATTAGAGACGAAGACCCCCGAGCCGATCGTCAATTAGAGTTTACTCAACTTGACCTTGAAATGTCTTTTGTAACCAAAAACGAGATTTTAGAACTAACCGAAAATCTTTATGTTAGTTTGGTTAAAAAATTGTTTCCAGAAAAGAAAATTCAAAAAATTCCTTTTCCTCGAATTACTTATAAAAAAGCAATGGAAAAATACAAAAGTGATAAACCAGATTTGAGAAAGAATAAAGAAAGCAAAGAAGAATTAGCCTTTGCTTTCATTGTTGATTTCCCGATGTTTGAATGGAAAGAAACTGAAAAAAGATGGGACGCGATGCATCACCCCTTTACTCGTCCCCAAACTGAAGATGTTAAAAAAATAAAAAAAGAACCCCAAAATATTTTAGCCTTCCAGTATGATTTTGTTTTAAATGGCTATGAAATTGGAGGGGGGAGTTTAAGAATTTTTAAGCCAGAGGTTTTGGAAACGGTATTTGAAGTCCTGGGCCATACCAAAAAAGAAGCCCGAAAAAAGTTCTCTCATTTGTTTGAAGCCTTCGAATACGGAGTACCACCCCATGGCGGTATTGCCCCGGGTCTTGATAGGTTTTTAGCAATTGTCTTAAATGAACCCAACATTCGAGAGGTCATTGCTTTTCCCAAAACCGGAGATAGTCGAGATTTAATGATGAATATTCCAGCTCCGGTTGCCAAAGAACAGCTCAAAGAATTACATATAAAGATAGAAAAACCCCGCATCAGAAAAAGTTTGGTGCAGGACAGACCAAAAAAGAAAAAATGAATTGGAAAATTATTTTAATTGGCTTATTGGTCGTTTCGTTCTTGTGGAGGGGGGTAAATATTTTCCAGAGCAATCTGGAAGATGTTTTTTATGCTCAAATTACTCAACCCCTTGAGAATATTTATTTAGTTCAGATTCCTCAAAAACCAGAAAAGCCTCATCTTGAGATTGCGGCAACGTCTGCAATTTCGGTCAAAATCTTTGAGAATGGGAGAAGAAAAATGATTTTTAAACAGAATATTAATCAAGTTCTCCCCATTGCCTCTCTGACCAAATTGATGACAGCCGTGATTGTTTTGGAAGACTCGATAAATTATGATTTTGCAAAAATAATTACGGTATCTAAAACAGCCGTTTCTCAGGCCGAAGACTTTGGAAATTTAAAAATTGAAGATAAGCTATCGGTAAAAGACCTTTTACACATTCTTTTAATAGAATCCAGTAATGACGCAGCTTATGCTCTGGCTGAAGAAATTGGAATAGAACAATTCATTGAAAAAATGAATCAAAGGGCTCAGGTTTTGAATCTTTCAAACACTTATTTTATCAATCCTACGGGCCTGGACCCTGAAAGAGCAGAGGTTCCTACAAATTACTCAACCGCTGAAAATTTGGCTCAGCTTTCTCAATATATTTTAAATAACCACCCTCTCATTTTTGAAATTTCTTCAAAAATGTCTTATGAGGTTTTAGATGGCTGGGGTCAATTTCACCATTTAGCAATTAACAAAAATAATGGATTTTTAGGAGAGATAAAAAATTTTGTTGGAGGTAAAACAGGTTTTACAGAAAAAGCTGGGGGATGTATGATTTTAGTATTGAAAAATCAATGTAGTCATTTAATCAATGTCATTTTGGGAACGAAATCAGCCGATGAACGCCAAACAGAAATGCAAAAATTAATTGACTGGATAAATAATCAATAACATGACCATTGTCACTTTTAACGTAATTAAAGTTCTATTTTTATCGGCTCTATCTGCTACCCTTTCTTTAATTTGGGCTCCGATTTTAACAAAATTTTTATATCAATTTAAATTCTGGAAAAGAAAACCTAGAGAAAAGACCATCACCGGAGAAAGAGCGGGAATTATATACAATCTCCATAAGAAAAGAGAGGTAAGTGTACCCAGGGGTGGAGGATTATTAATTTGGGTCTCGGTTTTATTTATTATTTTTTTATTTTTCATTCTAAGTGAAGTTTCTGAGATTTGGTGGTTGCAAAGATTCAACTTCTTATCAAGAGGAGAAACCTGGTTACCCTTATTTGCCTTGGTAGCAGGTTCAATTGTCGGGCTTTTGGATGATATTTTGCTGATTTTTGGCAAGGGAAAATATATTGGAGGAGGAATGCGTTTTACCAGGAGATTAGCTATTGTCATTTTAATTGGTCTTATCGGAGGATGGTGGTTTTATTATAAATTGGATTGGGATACAATTCACATTCCTTTAATTTTTAATTTCCCCCAGGGAGTCGATTTGCCCATTGGATTTTGGTATATCCCGCTTTTTGTTTTAGTAATGGTAAGTTCTTTTGCCGGGGGAGTGATTGACGGATTAGATGGGCTGGCCGGAGGTATTTTTGCCTCAATTTTTGGTGCTTTTACTATTATTGCCTTTTCTCAGGGAAAAGCAGATTTAGCTGCTTTTTGTGCTGTTATTCTGGGAACATTATTTACTTTTTTGTGGTTTAATATTCCACCTGCTAGGTTTTATATGGGAGAAACCGGAATTTTGGGTTTAACTTCAGTTATGGCAGTAACCGCTTTCCTTACAGATTCGGTGATGGTTTTGCCCATTATTGCAGGTCCCATGGTAATTGAGGTGGGTTCAATCATCCTCCAGTTATTATCAAAAAAGTTTCGTCATAAAAAAATTTGGTTGGCCACCCCGATTCATCATCACTTTGAGGCTGGAGGTTGGCCTCCTTACAAAGTAACAATGAGATTCTGGATAATAAGCATTGTTTTTGCTATTGTGGGAGTCACCATAAGACTTTTTAGCTAAAAATGAGATATGAAACCTTAAGAAAAAAATATCCTCGATTTATATATGAAAAATATTCTTGGCAGGTTTCGAAAAAAAATTTAGAAATTTTTTTTACCTTTAGAATTAAGCCCGACATCAGCTTTAACCCCAGAATAGTTATTGAGAATATCAACCGGGCAAAAATTCGTCGTATTGGTAACGAGGTCTTTAATAATTTGATATTTAATCTTGGCTTAGTTGAACTCATTAGCTATTGGAAAGCTACCTGTTCTCCTAAAATTGAAATTCAAGCTGGCCCCCTAAATAAAGAACAAATTAAATGGTGGAAAAGCTTAATTATTAACGGGATGGGTCAGTTTTTTTATGAAAATAAAATTGATTTTAGACCAGCTAAGTTTGTCCAAATCCTTTCTCCCAATGTAACGAAGCAAGACCTTGTTACATTATATGGAGGAAAATTAAAAGATAAGGTTTTGGTGCCGATCGGGGGAGGAAAAGATTCGGTAGTCACTTTAGAGATTTTGAAACAGAATTCGCCAGTTGGCGGAAAAAGAAAAATTAACTGTTTTTCTTTGAACCCAACTCCAGCTGCCAAAAAAATAATAGACATGGGAGGATGCAGAAAACCAATTATTGTCAGGCGCAAAGTTGACCGAAAACTCCTGGCGCTAAATCAAAGGGGTTTTTTAAATGGCCACACTCCTTTTTCGGCCTATTTAGCTTTTTTGAGCTGCCTTTTAGGAGTAATTTTTGATTTCAAATTCATTGCTTTTTCTAACGAAAAAAGTTCCGACGAGGGCAATGTAAAATACTTAGGAAAAATAATTAACCACCAATATTCAAAAACTTTTCAGTTTGAAAAACTGTTCAGAAATTACTCAAAAAAATATTTGGCTAAAGAATTTGAATATTTTAGTTTTTTACGACCCCTTTACGAAATCCAAATAGCTAAATTATTTTCTCAAAATCCAAAATATTTTCCTGTTTTTATGAGTTGTAATGTGGCTTACCAAACAAATTCAGGTCGTAAAAATCCTATCAGACAATGGTGTGGTGCTTGCCCGAAATGTCTATTTATTTTTGCTTCTCTCTATCCATTTGTTGAAAGTAAAAAGTTAATTAAAACTTTAGGGGGGAATTTATTTGAAAATAAAAGCCTGTTACCTCTAATGCTTCAATTGACGGGCGAAAAAGGCTTTAAACCTTTTGAGTGTGTCGGAACGAAAAAAGAAAGCCGGGTGGCTTTCTACTTAAGCTGGAAGAAAGCAAATAGGGAAGGGGGGAAGCCATATCTTCTAAATTATTTCAAAAAGAAGCTATTACCCAAATACAAGAAGATAGAAGAGGATTCAAAAATAATAATAAGTTCCTGGAATTCTCAACATAACTTGTCTAAAAATTTTGAAAAACTTCTTAGATTCCATCTTGACAAATCTTAATGTCAAAGTAATATGTAATCACCGATGCACCTTGTCAATTACGAGTAAAATAGAGAGAAAAATAGAAAAACTTGGCCAACTGATGTCTGAACGCTTCCCCCAACTGGCAATAAATTCAGATATTGGAAAAAGAGCACTAGAGAGCTTTTATAAACTTCGTCAAAAAGGAATTTTAACCAATAAGTGGCAAATAAAAGATGCCCTATCCTGTTTGTACTTTGAAATAAAAAAACACTTCCCGCATTCTACCTTATCAAATATTTCCGATCCCAGAATTGCTGAAAATTTCTGCCAATTTGTTAGATTAAATTTCGGCCAAGAATATCGACCTTTACCCAACCAGAAAGCCCTGAAGAGAAATTATCGAATAATAGTTCGCGAGCAATGGCAAAACTTCCCAACACTTGTTCGAGAAATCTGTCAAAACATGAAGCTTGACAAAAAAGTCTTAGATGGAGCAGTTGAACTTGCTGAACAAATGCAAAAAAAGCAAATCCAATCACAGAGAGATCCTTTTTACCTGACTGCGGGCTGTATTTATGTTGCTGCTCGTTGGGTTGAAGGAAAAAGGAGGGGTAGTAAGTTTACCCTGAATAGACTGGCTACTCAATTTATTACCAATCCAACTACTATAAGCCAGGCAGCTCGCTATGTTCTGGACAACACAAATCCGATAGTTCTTCTAAATCAACAAAAATTATTTCCCTACAGGCCTCCCATGAAATATTTCACTGGAGGTTTTTTATTTAAATATAATAACTTGACAACTATCAAATAAAGAAGTATAATATTAATTACTGCTCTTTGAAAAAAGGAGTGGAAAAAAGAAAAAGAGGTGAGAACAAATGAGTTTTGTTATAGAGATCGATGCGGTAACTCTGGCGGCAACAGTACTCGCAGGTTCCTTCACCTACATCAACACTTCGGCGATAATCAGGTGGCCCAAGCACGTGTTCTATGGCGGAGTTGCGGTGGCGGTTGGTATATTCGTGACGAGCCTTGCAGCAGTGGTATATAACGTGGCCTGGATCAACCCAACGCCATTCATCATTAAGCTGGCTCAGTTCTTCGCAGTACTCGGAAAAGGAAACCTTTGGGCACCCGCTCTTTCAGCTTGTGTGGCTTTCACGATGTCTGTATTGACGGGAATGTATAAGAGAGAAAACCGCAAATAACTCAAACAAATGTGAAAAAAAAGTCCACAATGACAAAGCTAGCTCAATCAACCAATAAGCCTCGAGCAGAATATCTTGTTCGGGGCGTTTTTTATTGAAAAATCTATTTTTTATCAAAAATTTATGCTATTTTAAAGGTAGAATGCGTTTTCAGGAACTAGCAACAAAAAAAATATTGATTTTAGGATTGGGAAAAGAGGGGAGAGATAATTTCAAATTTCTGAGAAAAATTTTTCCTCATAAGGTTTTAGGAGCAGCAGATAGGCTAAAACTAAAAGAATTGAACGATAAGGTAAAAAAAATGATTAGGTTAGATAAAAGAGTGAAGCTTCATTTGGGACCAAATTATCTCAAATCCCTTAAAAATTATGATGTTATACTTAAAAGCCCCGGTATATCCCCCAAAACCATAGCACCTTTCATAACCAAAGAGCAAAGAATTACCTCTCAGACTGAAGTTTTTTTCGAAAATTGCCCGGGGAAAATCGTGGGAATTACTGCTACCAAAGGGAAAAGCACAACCACATCTTTAATTTACAAGATTTTAAAAGAGGATGATATTCGTGCTCATTTGGTTGGAAATATTGGCAGACCTGTTTTACGGCTTTTATTATCTGCTACACCAAAGGATGTTTATGTTTACGAACTTTCAAGTCACCAACTGCTTGGTTTGAAAAAATCTCCCCAGGCGGCTGTTTTATTAAATATTTTCCCAGAACATTTAGATTATTACCGGGGTTTTAAAGAATATATTAAAGCTAAGGCTAATATTACTCGTTATCAGGAAGAAAAAGATTATTTGATTTTCAACTCTAAAAACGAAATTGTTAAAAAGATTGCTAAATCCTCAAAAGCCCAGAAAAGAGACTTAAATTCAGTGAAAATTAAAAAAATTATTTCTATTAAAGATGTTCCTTTAAAAGGTAAATTCAATCTTCAAAATGTTAAAGCTGCTATCTTAGTGGGAAAAATCTTTGAGGTGCCCGATAAAAAAATAGCCAGAGCCATTAAGAATTTTAAGCCCCTGCCTCACAGATTAGAACTGGTAGGAACTTTCAGGGGAATAACCTTTTACAACGATGCTTTAGCTACTATCCCCGAAAGTACTATTGAGGCTATTGAAGCTTTTGATAACAACGTTCAAACAATTATTTTGGGTGGTTTTGATAGGGGATTGAATTTTAAAAAATTGGCTAAAAAGGTTTTAGAGAGTAAAATTAAAACTGTTATTTTATTTCCCACCACAGGTGAAAGAATCTGGAAAGAAATACTTCAACAAGCTCAGCATAAGCCCCCAAAGCTGCCTCAACATTTTTTTGCGGACAATATGCCAGAAGCTGTAAGGTTATGTTATCAAGAAACAAAAAAAGATGGTATTTGTTTGCTTTCTACGGCCTCTCCAAGTTTTAGTATTTTTAGGGATTATAAAGAAAAAGGTAATTTATTTAAAAAATACGTTAAAAAATATGTCCGGTAGAAAACCAGATTATATTTTATTGGGGGTATCTCTTATTTTAATAGCTTTTGGAATTTTAATTCTATCAAGCGCTTCGGCATCTATTTCCCAAGAAAGATTCGGTCAAAGTTATTATTTTTTAAACCATCAATTGTTGTTTGGTTTACTTCCGGGAGTGATATTGGGTTTTTTAGCTTTTAAAATTGAACTATCTTTTTTGAAAAAACAGGCTCCAATTTTAATTTTAATAAACTTATTCTTAATGCTAATGGTGTTCCTACCCTGGACTGGTTCTTCTTTTCGGGGAGGAACAAGATGGTTAACTTTAGGACCAATATCTTTTCAGCCCTCAGAGTTCTTAAAATTGGGAGCAATCATTTATTGGGCTAGCTGGTTAACCTCTCCCAAGAAAGATTTATTTTTAAGCCGAAAAAAAACCAAAACTCAAAATTTTCTATTAATTCCCTTTTTAATCATTACTGGTCTTATTGGTTTGTTGTTAATATTCCAGCCAGATATTAGCACCCTGGGAATAATTGTCTTTGTTTCAACCTTAATATATTTCTGGGCAGATACTCCTTTCTGGCATACTGTTTTTATAATTCTCATTGGCTTAGCTTGTCTTTTTGCTTTAGTAAAACTTGCTCCCTATAGATTGAGTCGTTTTTCAGTCTTTTTCAATCCCGACATCGAGCCCATGGGAATTGGCTATCAAATAAAACAGGCGCTCATTACAATAGGTTCTGGTAGAATTTCAGGAGTGGGTCTGGGTCTTTCCCGTCAGAAGTCAGGTTTCTTGCCTCAATCAATGTCAGATTCAATTTTTGCGATTTTGGCTGAAGAAACAGGTTTTCTTGGAGGTGCTACTTTAATTTTTCTTTTTTTAATTTTTTTGTGGAGGAGTTTTAAAGTGGCCCTGTCTAACAAAGATGCTTTTTCTCAACTTTTAGGAGCGGGTATTAGCTCCTGGATAATTTTACAGGCTTTTATAAATATAGGATCAATGATAGGAATAATACCCTTAACTGGCATACCATTACCCTTTGTTAGCTATGGGGGTTCAGCCCTGACAAACGAGTTAATTGGGTTAGGTTTACTTCTTAATATTTCAAAACAGGGATAAAATTATATGAAAATTTTATTTACAGGTGGTGGTACAGGAGGCCACATCTTTCCAATCATTGCAGTAGCTAGAGAAATACGAAAAATTCAAGAAGAAAAAAAACTTCGATTGTTTTACCTTGGTCCAGAAGACGAATTCGCTTCAATTTTACTCTCCCAAGAAGACATAAAAATAAAAAAAATATCGGCAGGAAAATTAAGAAGATACCTGAGCTTAAAAAGCATTTTCCAAAATATCATTGACCTTTTTATTAAAATTCCCGTCGGTATTTTGCAGAGTTATAAATATATTTTCTTTACAGCCCCGGATTTAATTTTTAGTAAAGGAGGATTCGGTTCTATTCCAGGAGTAATAGCTGGCAAACTTCTTGGAACCCCAATATTTTTACATGAATCCGACCTGGCTCCCGGCCTTTCCAATAGGTTTTTGGGTGGGTTCGCTCAAGTCATTTTTGTTTCTTTTCCCAAAACCGAACATTTTAAACTCTCCAAAATGATTCAGATTGGTAATCCAATAAGAAAAGAAATTTTCGAAGTTTCAAAAAAAGAAGTTAAAGAAATTATAAAATTAGTTGGAGGAAAACCTGTTATTCTAATACTGGGTGGCTCTCAGGGTGCCCAAAGAATTAATGATAAAATTCTGGAAATTTTACCTGACCTTCTCAAAAATTTTGAGGTAATTCACCAAGTGGGACAAAAAAATTTACAAGGAGTTATAGCCGAATCTAAAACAGTTATAACAGAAGACCTGGAAAAATATTATCATGTCTTTCCCTTTTTTAAAGAACACGAATTAAAACAAGCCTACGGGGCTGCTGATTTAATTGTAGCTCGGGCAGGCTCTGGCACTATTTTTGAAATAGCAGCCCTGGGAACACCCTCTATCTTAATTCCGCTTCCAGAAGCTGCTCAGGACCATCAGGTTAAAAATGCTTATGCTTATGCCCAAACCGGCGCTTGTCAGGTTCTGGAGGAAACTAATTTTACTCCTCGCTTTTTCTTGGAAAAACTAAAAAATCTTTTTTCCAATCCTCCAGAATTAGAAAAAATGAGTGAGGCTGCCAGAAAATTTGCCAAACCAATGGCAGCAAAAGAAATTGCCCAATTTATTGTTGATTATTTAAAAAGATAAAATTTTTACTTGACGAGTTTTTAAAAATGGAGCAAAGTTTTATAAGAAAATGGCAATTCAAACATCTAAATTAATATCAACCAAAAAGGAAACCGAGGAACAGCCCATTCTTATTCAACCGGGCCAAGTCAGGGTTAGAATTGCACCTTCTCCAACTGGTTTCCTTCATATTGGTACGGCCAGAGCCGCTCTTTTTAATTATCTCTTTGCCAAGAAATACCAGGGAATCTTTATTATCCGGATTGAAGATACTGATCCTGAGCGCTCAAAACCTGAATTTGAAAAAAATATTCTTGACAGCTTCAAGTGGTTGGGAATGGACTGGGACGAAGGACCTGAAGTTGAGGGAGAATACGGCCCCTATCATCAGAGTAAAAGAGGGGATATTTACAAAAAATATACAAATCAGCTGTTAAAAGAAGGGAAAGCTTACCACTGCTTCTGTTCTAAAGAAGACCTCGAAGCCCACCGCCAATATTTACTCTCAATCGGCCAACCCCCGCGTTATTCTGGAAAATGCGCCAGCTTATCGAAAAAAGAAGTTGAAGAAAAATTAGCCAGAGGAGAAAAATCGGTTATTCGTTTTAAGGTTTCACCAAAAGAAGTAGAGTTTGAAGATTTAATTAGGGGTAAAATTAAGTTTGATGCCTCTCTGATAGGAGACATTGTTATTGCCAAAGACCTGACCAGCCCTTTGTATAACTACGCTTGTGTTATTGATGATGTTGAAATGAAGATATCTCATGTCATTAGAGGAGAAGACCACATTCCCAATACTCCAAAGCAAATTTTACTTTACGAAGCTCTGAATTTCCCTGTTCCCAAATTCGCTCATCTGCCTTTAATTTTAGGACCNGATAGAACTAAATTAAGTAAAAGACACGGAGCAGTTTCTATTGCCCAATATAAAAAAATGGGNTATTTACCAGANGCTNTGGTGAATTTTATGGTTTTTTTGGGCTGGAACCCGGGTACTGAAAGAGAAATTTACTCAATTCGTTCTCTTATTAAAGAATTCTCCCTAGACAGGGTTCAAAAGGGAGGAGCTATTTTTAACATTAAAAGATTGGATTTTTTAAATGGCTTTTATATCCGCCAAAAGACCTTAGAGAAATTAACTAACCTCTGTCTTCCTTACCTTATTGAAGCAGGTTTTATTAAAGAATTGGGTGGAAATCCGGGAAACCCAGAAGAAACAGAAAAATTAGGTTTGTTTAAAGAAGAAAAAGCAACTTTCCAAATAAAAGAGACCGGAGAGGGAATTTCTTTTGAGACCTTAACAAGAATTATTGCAATTTATCAAGAAAGACTGAAAAAATTGTCAGAAATTTTAGAGCTAACCGATTTTTTCTTTAAAGAAAAGTTAAACTACAGCAAAAATTTATTAAAATGGCGAGAAATGTCAGATAAAGAAATTGGTCTGGCTCTTGATACGCTAAATTGGTCGCTTTCTAAAATAAAAGAGGGAGATTGGACTAAGGAAAATTTGGAAAAAGTTTTACTGCCCGAAGCTAAAAGATTTAACAATAAAATTAAAAAACCAATAGAAGATAGGGGGTATCTTTTGTGGCCATTAAGAGTTGCTTTAACCGGTAAAAAAGCTTCAGCTGGCCCATTTGAAATTGCGGAAATTTTAGGTAAAGAAAAAACCCTAAAAAGAATAAAAGAGGCTAGGGGATTAATGAAATAAAAAACAGGGGTTAGTTTTTTATTATAACCCCTTATATTAAAGAAACTTGTTTTTAAGGTTCTCTGAGACGGATGGTAAATAAACCTCTTTTAATGGCACCGAAGAAGATTAGCTTCCCCTGGTTCACGAGACTGCTAAATACATCACTGAACTTCTCAGGGCTTAATTTCCCTCTGTCTGGCGTTCTACGCTCTACCTCTTTTCTGAGTTCTTCAAAATACAATCCGAGGCCGTTTGGATTCTTTTCTCCGTATTCTCTGAGACAACTTTCTAGCAGAGCTTCCAATTCTTTAGCTTCCATTATTTTCCACCCATGTACAAGATATTATACAATTTAATAATCACTTTGGCAACCCCGTTAGAAATTTTACGGAGGAAATTTACGGCTAAGACCTTATTAATTTTATTTCTAACGGGGTCAATTATCAGTTTGTTTTTGCCTGGATTTTCTTGGGCTCAAGAAGAACCTGCCACAATAGAAGCTCCAAAAACTATTGAAGAAATAATCGCTTGGGGGAAGAGTTTTTTCCAAAAAATCAGAGAGCAACTCCCCCAAATTGTAGAAAAAATCTGGAAAGAAGAGGTATTGCCTGTTTGGAAAAAAATGTATGAAACCTGGCTTTCCTGGTGGAATTCTTTTATTAAAATCCGGTTTCAAAATCTCTGGCAAAAATTTACCACTCTTATAAGAGAGGAAATCGAAAAAAGAAAACCTCAAATTGAAAAAGAGTTTCAAGAAGAAAAAGAAGAATTAAAAGAAGAAGTTCAGGAATCTAAAAAATCTTTCTGGGACAAATTAAAGGAATTGATAAAATAACCCCCTGAGTCTTCTAAAATTGAAAGCTGGAACGTTTTGAGGCCCAATTTCTTGGGTTTGTTTTTTTTGTGAAATATGGTAAATAGAAAAAGAGGAGGTTGTACCTTAAAATGAAAATTGATGTTGCAATAGCCGGGGGACCATGTACCGGTAAGTCAACATTGGCTGCTGCACTTTTTGCTGAACTTAAAATAAAAGGCTTCGATTATGACCTTGTGGCTGAAGAAGACAGAAAATTGAAAAAAGAATTTGGAAATTTCCGCAGCCCTTTTGAAAGATTCTATATGTGGCGCCAACAAGAACGAGAAGAACTTCGCTCCAGTGCCTTAGATGGATTTATTAGCGACAAACCTTTGTTTCATTACTATGTCCAGGCACGGCAATATGCTTCAGAAACCAGAGATGATTTAGCCGTCAGAGAGCTCTTCAGAATGTGTCTGGAAATCAAGGATAGATATCAATTAATAGTAATGGCCGAAGACCCATTTGAGATCCCCTATAAAACCGACCAGAGCCGAAAGTCAGACGAGGCCTGGGCAAGACAAAGACATAATCTAATTAGAAGCTTTGTAGAACACTTCTGGCCAGAAAAATTGCTCCTTGTAAGGGGCGGAGTTAAAGAAAGAGTGTCTCAGGTTATCCAAAAATTAGAAGAAATGAGGAAAGCGGCAGGGTAATAAACTCAGCTGCTTTTTTATTTTTAGAAACAATTGAAAAAATCCCCAAAATAAGTTAAATTAAGGATATATATATTGGCGTCAAAATTATGGAAAAAATTATTAAAAAATTAGAAGGGATGAGAGTTCTTTTTTTCCTGGGAGCATTTCTCTTTATTTTTTTAGGATTGGGAATTTATTTTGGCTGTCAGGCAGAAATCTTAGCCAAAAATTATTATTATCAATCTATCCAAGTAGATGTTCAGGTTAATCCAGATAGCACTTTTGATGTCAAAGAAAAACAAACCTATAATCTGGAAGGTGATTTTGGTTTCTTTTATCGGGAAATTGAACTAAAAAATTTGGACCACATTTCTGATGTC
>JGI2171J19970_10000809_pt1 | contig 17215 bp, 16 predicted proteins | sample DeeMarSWOR324_28_FD_19970 | JGI IMG/M metagenome (IMG submission 19970) | reverse complement strand
CAATCCCCTGCTGTGGTGGCATGTGGTAGTGATAAAGATGAAGCCAAGAATCGATTGTACACTGAACGGGAATTTCACTGGGAGCATGTGAGCACTGACTACTGGTACTGGCGGTGGTATACTGCAGATGACAACACTCGAGATCCTAACTACACATTCCCCAAAGACATGATGATTGCTGAACTGCAGCCAGTTGAGGTTGATGAACAGTACGTACGCAGTGTTGTCGATTCGTGTAACATTGAGATGAAATTACCCGGCGAGGTAGCAGCCACCCGAGAAGGTATCTTTTCTCTGAAAGAAGGCGATATACGGGCAGCATTTGGAGAGAACGGGGAATTCGAGGTGAAAATGGCAAAACCAAATTTATCCAATACAGAACAGATCTCATTACGCAAGGCACGTTCACTAGCAGACAAAGCAGTAAAAGAGTACTCCCTCGACAAAGAGGTGGGGCTCACCTTTGATCGCGTCAGGCTGGAAGGCGAAGGTGGAGGCACCAAAGATGAACGAGAAAGAGAAGGGCCGTACATGACAGGAACCACTGTACAGTTCAAGCAGGTTATCAATAGTCTTCCCGTTTTGACACCAGGAGCTGGTGAAGTCACAGTCTCTGTCGACAACGATGGCGTGGTAACTGGTGTACACGCTTCCACACGATTCATAGATAAGCTTACAGATCGCCCGAAGAACACAATAGCTCCCCCCTTAGATGAAGGATTTTTGTGCAGACCGCGTGCAGAAGACATGGCAGGATGCAGAGAGCTGCTCAAAAAAGAATGGGAAAAAATGGTGGCACTCTGGAAAGCACGAGGGAAAGCGCCCGAAAAGTATGCAGCAGTACCAGGATTTACTGAAATCGGGTACGACATCCAGGGCAATGAAGCTGTATTAGCGGCTCGACAGGTAATGGAGGTAGACTTTGGAGACGGCTACCATAAGCTCTACTGGGTGGTGACACCTCTTCTCGGGTAGTTACTGTTACATCCTGGTTTGGTACTGGACACATCCACACCAAAAGTGTTGCATGCGTTGTAGGGCATTACAGATCAACAAAAAAGCTGTATTACTGCACGTGCAGTGCAAAAAGTGGTGAATGTTACACGTGTAACAACCAGAGCTAACAAAAGAATTGACAATCCTTTGTCACGCAAAGACTTAAATTGATTCAGAATCAACCTGAGTACATTAAAACGTGAATAGCAAAATCATTCAAAGAGGAGATACAATGAAAAGAATAGGTATCCTTGGCGGAATAAGCCACGAATCAACAACACAGTATTATGAGATTATCCACAAAAAATACTTTAAAAAATACAAAGACTACTACTACCCAGAAATTGTTGTATTCAGTTTAAATTTTCAAAAGTTTACTGATTTTGAGAACAGCAGCAAAAAGAACTACATCAAGTACATTATGAAAGGTATTACCTCGCTAGAGAAGGCGGGAGCTGAATTTATTGTGATGGCAGCCAATTCCCCCCATATTGTCTTTGAAGACGTGGAAAAGAGGTCAAAGGTTCCTCTTTTGAGCATTGTAAAAGTGACTGCTGAAAAGGCACGCAAAGAGTGTATGAAAAAACTGCTGCTTTTGGGGATAAGGGTTACTATGCAGTCTTCGTTTTATCAAAACGTGTGTAAAAAGTATGGGATCACTGTGGTGACACCATCACCAAATGAACAAAATAAAATCAACAGGATCATCTTTGATGAGCTGGTTATTGGTATCGTAACTGAGGAGAGTAAAAAGAATCTCTTAAAGATCATTAACAACTACAAAGTGGATGGTGTCATCTTAGGATGTACAGAACTTCCTTTACTACTGAACCAGGAAGATGTGGATGTACCTTTACTGAATACGCTGGAACTGCACGCAGAAGCTGCATTAGATTATGCACTCTTGTGATTCATGTCTGCTCAGACACTGTGAATCTCTCATCATGTGAGGCTGTGAAATGTTACACGTGTAACAAATTGAGACAATCCCTGAAGATGTGACAACATTGCGGTTGAAAACCTTTATAAGTCTTTGTGTTATTTATCACATAATAGGAGGAGATCAAAGATGAGTGTAAAAGTTAGAACAGTACTCATAGTCCTTTTTGCAATGGTTGTATTCCACTCTGTACTTGCTGTGAGAGGGGTTGCACTCTCTGATGAAGGAGTAACAGAATTTTGTATTACTACAGACCCACATGATCAGAAAAGTCCAGCAATCTACGAAGATGTAGTGGTGTGGCAGGACAAAAGGAACGGCAACTGGGACATTTACGGGTACAACCTTAAAACACAAACTGAATTTCAGATCACACAAAATCCAGAAGATCAAAAGAATCCAGCAATCTACAGTAACATTGTGGTTTACGAAGATCACAGAAATGACACCAATGCAATCTACGGGTACAACCTTTTAACGCACAAAGAGTTTCCTATTTCAATCGGGTCAGGCATAAAGTCTCTTCCACAAATCTACGAGGATATGGTGGTCTGGACAGACCCGAGAAACGAAGACTTCAATATTTACGGGTACAATCTTAAAACGAAAGAAGAATTCCAGATAGCTACTGGGTCAGATTATCAAATGAAACCAGCAATCTACAGTGATATTGTGGTCTGGGAAGATGATAGACACGACAATACGAGAATCTACGGGTATAACCTGTCAACAGGTGAAGAATTTCGTATTCCAACAGGCAGATATTTCTTTCCATTTGGCTATGAAGAGTATAATACAGCAATCCACAGTAATATTGTGGTGTGGACAGAAGATTTTTTCCTTAACATTTACGGGTACAACCTGTCCACACAAGAGATATACAGAATAGCTACAGCCCGCACAAGAAAATGTGCTCATTACGCCAATATTCCATTCTTTGATTTTCACAGACCAGCTATCTACGGAGATATTGTCATCTGGACAGACTGCAGAAATGGGAACGAAGATATCTACGGGTACAACCTTTTGACAGATGAAGAATTTCAAATCATCACCCACGAAAGCCGCCAACTCTCTCCAGCACTCTACGAGAATACTGTTATTTGGGAAGATAACAGGAACGGCAGCTGGGACATTTACGGAGTAGAGCTCATTCCGCCTTTTGAACCAGTGCAATCTCAATCCAGGACACGGGTGATTATCTTAGATTTTGTCTGGCCAGTTTTCTTTGCAGCAGTGGTAGGGATGTGTGCAATCACGGCAGTGATGGGCATTTACTTTATGAAGAAGTTTACTATTCTGGAAAATACTTCAGTGAGAGATTTCAAAAGAGGTGGTACTCACTATCTTGTGCCCATCTTTTTTACTGTTTCTTCTGGAATAATTGGGATTTTTTACATTTATATTGGATGGCCTCTCGGGTATTTCTGGCTCTTATTTTCTGCTTCGTGGGGCTTCAACTGCTTTTGGGTTAAAAAAACTCCCTACATCCGTATCACTGATAAGGAGATCATATTCTTTCTCTCTTTGCCAGCCAAGCCAAAAGTAGTGAACAGGAATACTATTCAAAAAGTTGATGTTCAAACGTGGACTGATATGCCGTACAAGGCTGCATTATCACTTACAAATGGCAAGAAAATGACAATTGATTTTTCTTCTGTTGCAAAAGAAGACAAAGAGGACTTGATTCAGACCTTGAAGGAGTTCATGGAGTAATTTCTGTGAGTATGTCTCATTGCAGCACCCATAGCATCTGTTGTGTTCAGTGTGGCGAAGGGTATCAGGTATTGGCGCACGAACAAGGCGAGTGACACATCAAAGGCACCCTCCCCAGTTAAACCAAAAGATTTCAAGAAAAATGCTCTCTCAATTCTTCCTTTTATGTGGTTTGCTGCTTTATATGTATTTTTTGGATTCGATGATATTGCGAATTTGGAATTATCCTTTGTATCTCTTATTTCTTTCGTACTTGTTGCTTTCTGCATTATTTATTACCTTTGGAGTAGGAGAACTCCTTACATTCGTATCACTACTGATAAAATTGTGCTTTCTAAGTTTATGCGTAACTCAACAGTATATAATCTGGGCACTATCCACAAAATGAATGTTCATACATGGATTAATATTCCATACAAGGTGTATTTACTACTTTCAGATGATACAGAAGAGAAAATCATACATCATATAAGATTGAACATCAATTTACTTTTTTTGAATGAAAAAGACAAAGAAGAATTGATTCAAATCTTAAAGCAGGTTACAGAGTAGATGTCCTGGCAGGATGGTAGTATTCCGGGGAGAGCAGTATCTATGTGGTATTTATTGTGTTCAACCAATGAAATCATACTCTTTGAATCTATCGGACGTCAACCGACAGTCATTAACTTGGATACTGTCCAGAAGATTGATGTTCTGCCATGGATTCGTGCTCCTTTCGAGGTGGAAGTGTTCTTTTCAGAATATACAAAAACGACAATCAGTCTCTCTCCTCTAGAGGAAGCAGATAAATACACTGTAATTCAAACCTTGAAGGAGTTAAAAAGTTAGCTCTGGCTGCAACCTATCATCTGCATCTTAATCCAACAATTACCAATGTTACACGTGTAACAAGTAAGAGAATCATGTGTGTTGACACGTTCTGATGGAAGTCTTTATATGCGTGGGTTCAATTATATCTGCAGGAAAAATCTACCATATACAGGAGGAAAGATGAAAATGGGTATCAAAGTTAGGGAAATACACGTGATAGTTCTTATTATAGGTGCTCTTGCGGCAGCAATCTATGGGGATATTGTAGTCTGGAATTATCACCGCAATATCTATGGGTACAACCTTAAGACACGAAAAGAGTTTCAGATAACAACCGGTCCGCACAGGTGCCGGAAACCCGCAATCTCCAAAGATATTGTGGTCTGGGAAGATTCTGGACACGACGGTTACTTCATCTTCGGGTATAACCTCTCAACACATGAAGAATTCAAGCTCACAGGGACTCTGACTTTGTTCACAGCTTTTTCTCAACACGACCCAGCACTCTATGACAACATTGTGGTCTGGACAGAAGGGTTTTATGATAATATCTACGGGTACAACCTCTCCACATCAGATTCGTTTGCCATAGCCACAGCCCACATGAGTAAATGCAGTTTCGGTGCTGCACAGCCAGCAATCCACGAAGATATTGTGGTCTGGACAGACTGCAGGAATGGCAACCCAGACATTTACGGGTTCAACCTTTTGACAGAACAGGAGTTCCTGATAACGACAAATGAAAGCTGTCAAAGCTCCCCAGCAATCCATGGAGACATCGTTGTGTGGGAAGACGACAGGAATGGCAATTACGATATCTACGGTGCTGATATCTCCCCCCCTCTCACAACAACCCGGTTCAACTCTAGAACAAGAATCATACTCTCTGATTCTTTCCTTGTACTTCTGGTTGCGTCAGCCGTAGCGGTTCCTTCCTTCTTAATAGGAAGGGGCGCTTGGCAAATGAAAAAAATGAAGGAGACGTCACAGATGCTTCCATCCTCAGACCTGAAAGATTTTAGGAGAAATCTTATGACAACACATCTATCTTCTGTACTTCTACTTTCTTATGCAGTATTTGCGGTTTACGCTTATCTTCTTGAGATGAGAATGCTATCTGGGTTAATTTTCTTCATTTTGCCTGTCTTTTCGGTTCTCAATTACTTTTGGAGTAAGAGAATCCCTTACCTTCGTATAACAAATGATGAAATTATGATCTTCAAAACTATGGGACGGAAGCCAAAAGTAGTGAGACGAGACACTATCCGAAAAATCAATATTCAGACATGGCCCGACCTTCCATACAAAGCTGATTTACTCTTGTCAAATAATAAAAAAGTAGAAATTGAATTTTCTTCGATAGTAGAAGAAGACAGAAAGGATTTAATTCAGGCTTTGAGAGGGGTTGTGGGTTAGATTTTCTGGCTGTGAGACTTTTCGTATTCTATCAGATGATGCTATTAACAGTTCTGGAGATGAATTGTTACACGTGTAACAAAGGTGATACACAACACAAGAAACGTGAACAGAAATATTTATATTTGTTCCTCTTTATTTCTTCACAATTCATGTAGAGGAGGAATGATGATGAGCAAGATGAAAGAACTCATTGTGATAGTATTATGTGCAGTAGCCTTACCCCCATTAGTATGTTCTGTTGAAAGCTCCCAAGAGGTTCCCATAACCACAGAACGACATACCCAACAGAATCCAGCCATTTATGGAGATATTGTCATCTGGGAAGACAACAGGAACGGTAATTACGATATCTACGGGTACAACCTTACAACACAAAATGAATTTCAGATAACTGAAGACTCAGAAGATCAAAAAAATCCTGCAATCTACAGTAATATAATCATCTGGGAAGATTACAGACATGGTAAACCTGCTCTCTACGGGTATAACCTGGAAACAGGTGAGGAGTTCCAAGTAGTACCACCTGGTCGAAACGCTCACCCTGCAATCTACAAAGATATCGTAGTCTGGGAAGATGACTCAATTGGCAGCCCTGGTATCTGTGGGTTGAACCTGGCCACAGGTGGTACATTCCAGGTCAGTGAAACCCCAGATGAACAACGGTGGCCAGCAGTCTACGAAAATTATGTAGTGTGGGAAGATGAAAGAAACCATCATGACATCATCTACGGGTACAACCTTGAAACGAAAGAAGAATTCCAGGTCAGCAGAATCCAGCAGCTTTCTTTCTCAGGCACCTCTCACCACAATCCAGCAATTCACAATAACATTGTGGTCTGGACTGATAACTACGACATTCTCTACGGATACAACCTTAAAACGACCAAAGAGTTCAAAATTGCCGCAACCTCCATGGATGAATGCACTGATTCAACAAAGGGGAGAGACCATAACCCAGCAATTTACAACAATATTGTGGTCTGGACAGACTGCAGGAATGGCAACCCCGACATTTACGGGTTCAACCTTACAACGGACCAGGAATTCCAGATTACTACCAACAAATATTGTCAAAATGATCCTGTAATCTACAACAATTACGTGGTCTGGCAAGATAACCAGAACGGTAACTGGGACATCTATGGTGCTGATATCAGTTCGCCCCGTACTACCCTCTTTAACTCCAGGACGAAGCTTGTTCTCTTTGATTTTCTTTATGTATTCCTGGTGGTAGCACCCACAACAGGTGTTATATTCACTGCAGGGAGAGGCATCTGGCATGTGAAGAAAGCCCTTCTGAAGATACCCGGGGCAAGAGATTTCAAAAGAGGCAACTGCAGCTCTGAAGCACCGATGGTCTATATTGCCTACCTTCCACTGTATATTCTTTTCATCTTTACTCAGTATGTATGGCTCCTTGAATTAACGGTGTTACTGGTTTGCACCATTTTAACTGCTACTATCCTTTGGTGTAAAAAGACTCCCTACATTCGTATAACCAACGATAACATCGTTGTCTTTTCAACCATGATACTCAAGCCAAAAGTTGTTGAAGTAGATACTATTGAGGATATTGATTTCAGCGTGGAGGATAAGATCTTTTTATTACTTAAAAATGGTAAAAAGGTTAAAATCAAGTTTTCTCTTGTACATGCAGATGAAGATTTACTATTAATTAAAGCTTTGAAAAAGTTCAAAGAAAGTTAATACAATTTACCACAAACCTTAGGTTTTGCAGATAAAGGAAAAAAGGTTGATTCAGACATTAAGGCAAGTAACCTAAACCCTGACTGTAAGACTGGTACTACGCTGTTCTGAATATTTGCCAGGGTTCTTATGGTGGTTTTACACTTTTATAGTATATAATATATCATTAATATGTGACTCCACATTATAAAAGAGAATTTATGTTACACGTGTAACAACTTTGCAGTCATAAAACATGTTTTTGGACGTACATGACATTCGTGGCCAAAATGTGCCAAAGATATTCCGACCTCGTTTCATAGGCAGATGTTCTGGTTGTATTTGACATTATCCTGCAGAGTATTCCATGAGTTGAGTTTTCTTTTTAGAACCGAAGTGTGAGTAATATTCAACCAAGGTACAATCTGTTCTTTTGAAAATGTTTAAATATCTCTCTAGATCAAGACAGTTATGGGACAACAGTACCTGACTGAAAGTGAAAAGGAGCTGCTCACTGCCATAGGTAGATATCCGCATATGTCTTTTAAAGAACTTATTGATTATACTAACTACAAGCGATTGAGTTCTATAGTGAGAAAAGTTAAAGAATTAAGAGAACGAAATATTCTATGGGGACCTGTATATACTCTCGATTATGGTAAATTGTGCAAAAATCCCCTTCATAGCCTTATGTGTGTTATAGAATTTGAAAAGGATTATGAAACAATCATTGAGTATTTGAAGTTAATTGAGCCCCTCGTATGGGTATACCGTGTGCTGTCTTCTCACAAGGAGGTATTAATTGCGGGATTCCTCTCTTCAGATGATGTAGCAGTTGCTGCACTTCTCCAGTTACTCAAAGATAACAGTATCATAAAAGATTTTATTGTTCGTGCCCGCTGCCACCGGGATGTTGAAGAATGCCCCAATTTTTTTGGAGACCCTGTCCCACCTCTGGATACACTGTATGACCCCTGTGAACCTCCTGACATTTCCTTTGGGCAGCATGATACTAAATGGAATGAGTGTGATATCAGAACCCTTTCCTATTTATGTGGAGGATACGAAAGCGTAAAACTAGTTGAAATACTCAAAAAAGAAAGAAAATTACATGATAGAGTATGGAAATACGATCAAATAAAGTATTCTTATAGAAAAATGATAAAGAATAAATTGATAGAGAGAAGGTATTATATACATCCATTTCCACTTGAACAGTGCGCTGACTTCTTTTTGTTCTTAAGAACTGAAGATATTGGGTTAACCCTGAGGATACTGTGCAACTTTGCTAAGGGAGGACGGATATACAGGGAGTACTCGCTCCGTGGGGACTGGGGATTAATCGGCTGCATATGTCATCCTCAGTTTGTTATAGACTTAATGCATAAGCTGGACCAGGTAGATGAGATCAAAGAAAAAGAACTGTATCATAAACGCTCCTTTCCTCCCGGCATTCGCTATGTTGGTGAGTACACTGAATTCACCTACTATGACGTTGACACCCAGACCTTGGAGTATCCGTATGGTATATTCAAAGAGAGGGTCAAAGAAAAACTCGAGAGTGAAAAGTGATTGGCCCAATTAATTAACAGTGTTAAGCTATGACAGAAAGGCCACAGTTCTGCAAAAGAATGAAAAGAGATATTAAATTTTCTGGATAATACTGAAAGGAATTTGTTACACGTGTAACAAAGTGAGAGAAGCACTAACAAGTGGAGTACGATGAGCCAATTTTCATATGTTCTTGTTAGGTTTATTTTACCATCCGCACGTGTTCACCCAATATGTCAAAGATATTCCACCCTTAAGGAAGTCTCATAGGCAGATGTTCTGGCTGCAACTGGTGTCATCTTGTAGAGCAGTTCATGGGTTGAGCTTTCTTTTGAGAATCAGAGTGTGAGTGGCATTCAACCAAGGTACAATCTGCTCTTTTGACAAAATTTATATATCTCTCAAAGTCACAACAACTATGAAACAACAGTACTTGAGTGAAAGTGAAAAAGAGCTGCTCACTGCCATAGGTAGATATCCACAGATGTCTATGAAAGAACTTATCAATTACACAGGTTACAAGCGGGTGAGCTCTATAGTGAGAAAGGTCAATGAATTCAGAGAGCAAAATTTTCTGTGTGGACCTATATATCGGGCTGATTTAGGTAAACTGAGCAAAAATCCCCTTCATAGGCTGATGTGTATTATCGAATGCAGCCAGAGTTATGAAACAATCATTTCATATTTGAAGTTGACTGAATCTCTCGTATGGGTGTACCCTGTCCTATCTTCTCACAAGGAGCTACTAATTGTGGGATTCTTATCATCAAATGATACAGAAGTTACTGCACTCTTCCAATTGCTCAAAGACAACAACATCATTACAGATTTTGTTGTTCGTGCCCGCCGACACCGGGATGTTAAAGAGTGCCCCAATTTTTTTGAAGACTTTGTCCCACCTCTGGATACACTGTGCGACCCCTGTGAACCTCCTGACATTTCCTTTGGGCGGCACGATACTGAATGGAATGAATGCGATATCAGAACCCTTTCTTATTTATGTGGAGGATACGAAAGTATTAAATTAACTAATATACTCAAAAAAGAAAGAAGATTAGATAAAAAAAAATGGACGTACAATCAAATAAAGTATTCTTACAATAAAATGCTAAAAAGTAAATTAATAAGGGAAATATATTACATCTATCCACTTCCACTCGAGCAGTGTGCTGACTTCTTTTTGTTTTTGAAGACTGAAGATATTGAATTAACTCTGAGAATACTGTGCAACTTTGCCAGAGGAGGACGGATATACAGGGAGTACACGCTCTGTGGAGACTGGGGATTGATCGGCTGCATATGTCATCCTCAGTTTGTGCTGGATCTAATGCATAAGCTGGATCAGGTAGATGAGATCAAAGAAAAAGAATTGTATCATGTTCGCTCCACTCCTCCCGGTATCTGCTATGTTGGTCAACGCGCTGAATTCATACACTTTGACGTTGACACCCAGACCTTGGAATACCCGTACCATGTATACAAAGAGAAGATTAAAGAAAAAATTGAGAATGAATTGGCCCACCGTTAGTGATCCTGGCTTCACAGAACTTAAAAAGATAGCAAAAGGGTAAGATGATCACATGCTTAATCCTTCTCTGGATACTAAGAGTGCAAAGTGCCCTCGCATATTCACGTTAATCGATTACTATAGATTATAGTCCTTCTTTGAGAACCAGAGCGTGAGTGGCATTCACCCAATAGTACAACCTGTTTTTGGAAATACTTATATATTTTTCAAAGTCACAACAGTCATGGGTCAACAGTACTTGAGTGAAAGTGAAAAAGAGCTGCTCACTGCCATAGGTAGACATCCACAGATGTCTATGAAAGAACTTATTGATTACACGGGTTACAAGCGGGTGAGCTCTATAGTGAGAAAGGTCAAGGAATTCAGAGAGCAAAATTTTCTACGGGGACCTATATATATTGTCGATTACGGTAAACTGAGCAAAAATCCTCTTCATAGGTTGGCGTGTGTTATAGAATTTAACAAGGATTATGAAACAATCATTGAGTATTTGAAGTTAATTAAGCCCCTTATATGGGTATACCGTGTACTATCTTCTCACAAGGAGGTATTACTCGCGGGATTCCTCTCTTCAGATGATGCAGCGGTTACTGCACTCCTCCAGTTACTCAAAGATAACAACGTTATAACAGATTTTATTGTTCGTGCCCGCCGACACCGGGATGTTAAAGAGTGCCCCAATTTTTTTGGAGATGCTGTCCCTTCTCTGGATACACTGTGCGACCCCTGTGAACCTCCTGACACTTCCTTTGGAGAGTATGATACTAAATGGAATGAATGCGATATCAGGACCCTTTCCTATTTACATGAAGGATACGAAAGTACTAAACTAACTGAAATACTCAAAAAAGAAAGAAAATTACATGATAAAACGTGGAAATACGACCAAATAAAGTATTCTTATAGAAAAATGATAAAAAATAAATTGATAGAGAGAATATATTACATAAATCCATTTCCACAGGATCAATGTGCTAACTTCTTTTTGTTCTTAAGAACTGAAGATAGTGGGTTAACTCTGAGGATACTCTATAACTTTGCTAGAGGAGGACGGATATACAGGGAGTACACGCTCTATGGGGAGTGGGGATTAATCGGCTGCATATGTCATCCTCGATTTTTCGCAGGGTTGATGCATAAACTGGATCAGGTGAATGAGATCACAAAGAAAGAATTGTATCATGTTCGCTCTACTCCTCCCGGTATTCGCTATGTGGGTGAGCATGCTGAATTCACATACTTTGACGTTGACACCCAGACATTGGAGTATCCGTATGGTATATTCAAAGAGGAAATCAAAGAAAAACTCGAGAGTGAAGAGTGAACTGGCCCAAAATTAATTAACAGCATTAAGTTATGACAGACAGGTCTGTTCTGCACAAGAATGAAAAGTACGAGATATTCCAGATTTTCTGGATGATACTAAAAGGAATTTGTTACACGTGTAACAAAAGTGAGATAAACACTAACAAGTGGAGTACGATGAGCCAATTTTTATATACTCATTCAAGGTTGCAGTATTATGAACGCACAAACACATACAGCTTTACACGTGGTGAAAGGAGCTGTCCAAAAAGTGTTGAACGCGAAATGGACAGCAGGAGTCTGGGTAGAAGGTAGTAAGGGCAGGTTGATAGTGCAGTATGATCGGAAACCCACTGAGGAGGAATTACAGGAAATTGAAAGAGAAGCCAACCAAAAGATACGGGAGGATGTTCCAGTTGAGGAGTATGTGATGGACAGAAAAGAAGCTGAAAAGAAGTGGGGAGATGCTATTTATGATTTGTTTCCTCTTCCTGAGGACATTCAGGAGTTGAAAATTGTGTGTATTGAAAATTGGAACGTCAATGCGTGTAATAAAGAGCACACGAAAATGACGGGAGAGATTGGAAGGATTACCTTGAGAAAGGTGAGATTCAGAGATAAAAAGCAGTTGCTGGAGATATCATTTTTTGTTACAAATGAATAGGAGGATGTAAAAATGGATGAAAAACAGAAAAAGGTAAAGAAGCTGTCGAAGGAATATGAAAGGCTTACTGCAGAGAATATATTCCTTAAGGAGAGACATGAAAGGCTTACTGCAGAGAATATTCGCCTCTTGCAAGAGTTAGAAGCATTAAAAGATGAAATCAAGGAGCTTGAAGAAAATTCGTGTTAACCCTTCAGATAACGCAAAAAGAGCTCAACAAGATTTATATACAGTGTTTAAGATGAGGTTATATGATCGGTGTGTCTCTCCAGGAAGATGCAGATGTTGCACGTGTAGGAGGAAAAGCTGCAAATTTAATGAAATTAAAAAGGTTTAATATTCCAGATGGTATATGCATTACCATAGAAGCTTACGATCTCTTTTGTGAAAAAAATGGACTGAAGGATAAAATAGTTGACATGGTAACATTAATAGACTATGATGATACGAAAAGTGTTGAAAAGGCATCAAAAAAGATTAGAAAGACTATTTTTGAAGCTAAAATTCCTAAAGAAATTAAAGAAGCGATCAAGAGTGTACACTATGAACATGTTGCGGTTAGATCCTCTGCTGAGTTAGAAGATTTGCCAGAAGCAAGTTTTGCTGGGCAACAGGAGACATACATTAATCCAGCATCATTAGAAGATGCAGTCAAGAGGTCCCTATGAAAAGAGTGTCGAGTGCAATCTCAGAAGAGACTATTCAGAAGCAGTTTGAATTTAAAATACAGGATGTTGAGGAGAATTGCTATGTTCTTACAGGAGAAGTTCTGAAAACAGCTCAGATCCCCTACAAAAAAGGGAATAACCTTTCCATTCTGAATGAAAACCTTTCACACTTCAGGTGCGAAGATAAAGAAGGATTCGGGATCACAGAGTATTTGGTGAAAATTGAATAATTCGTGTGTTAATCTATTGTTGAAAAAGACAAGAGTGTGTCACGTGTAACAAGATGGTACCCACCGATAATACATCCTTATACTGCAAAAGGATATGTGAAAGGTATATATGCCACCATAACCACAAGTCTAGGTGATCAAATGAGAATTACTATTGTCTATGACAACGAAGCATGGAAGGAAGGTCTTAAAGCTGACTGGGGCTTTTCATGCCTTTTAGAGGCATATGGTGCAAGAATCCTGTTTGATACTGGTACGAAAGGTTCTATCCTTTTGGAGAATATGAAAAAGCTTAGCATTGATCCTACGACAATTGATGAGGTCTTCATTTCCCATGCCCATGGAGATCACACAGGGGGGCTTTCAGATTTTCTCAAAGTGAATTCAGTTATCGTTTATGTCCCGCCATCATTTCGGAAATCGAATGTTCCGAATGCGGTGACAGTAAGAGAACCGTTGGAAATTCATGAGAATATTCTTTCAACTGGTGAATTGAAAGGTGTAGAACAATCACTGGTAGTTCAAACGGAGAAAGGATCAGTGGTAATCGTAGGTTGTTCCCATTCTGGAGTTGGGAACATTTTGAAAGCAGCATTACTCTATGGGAGCGTCAGGGCGTTGATTGGAGGACTCCATGGATTCAACGACTTCGATTTACTACAGGATTTGGAATGTGTCTGTCCTGCGCATTGTACCAGACATAAATCAAAAATAAAGTCATTGTACCCTGAAAAGTATGTGGAAGGAGGGGCGGGAAGAATAATAGAACTGTAATTGTGCCATATGTGTCAAACCAATACGAGATGGACAATCGGTTCGAAGAAATAAGTATTATCAGACAAAGGTTAAATACAATGCCTCAGGTGGAAGAGCTTATCGTTCCATTACCTTTATAATCTCCAACTGCAACTTTAACGAGCATGATGACAGAACCCTGCTGAGGTACCCGATGATGAAGATCTTGAGTGCTGAACAAAACAAAAAAGAAAGCTGTTAAAAACACAGATATTAAGGGGATTTACCCTCCTTATATATCGAAAGGTGAAAGCATTCAAAAAAATCAAGGAACTGTTACACGTGTAACAAAAGTGAGACAATCCCTCATCAATCGAACAACTAAAAAAGAAAAACCTTAAATAGAATCAGCCACAAAGTCCATCATGAGAAAAGTTCCAACCGGTATTATGGGCCTCGACAGAATGCTCGGCGGTGGATTTCCCGAAAACAGTACCATAGTCGTGGCAGGAGGACCAGGTTCAGGAAAGACTATCTTATCCACCCAGTTCCTCATGCGCGGTATCCTCGATGGCGAAGATGTTATCTTCCTCTCGCTCGGTGAAACCAAAGACCGTATCCAGAGAAATGTGGAAGCCTTTGGATGGGATCTCGACCAGCTGACCTTCATAAATCCGGTGAAACAAACAATGAAACGAGAAACAGGCCCCCGTTTAGATTCAGTTCTAGGTGCCCCCCCTCAGAAAGCAGAACATGTCACTGAAGCAGATGTCATCATCAATCTACCCAGTGTTACCCGATTGATATCAGCATCCTTGAAGAGTAATACCCGAAGAATTGCTATCGATTCCTTGAGTACATTAAAAATGTTCTACGGAGACGAAGTCAAAAAAAGACGAATGCTCTTCCGGCTCATGGAATTCTTAATTGATTCTGGATGTACCTGTTTATTAACTTCAGAAACCTCAGAAGACACGCCTAGTCTGGAAACCTACATCAGTGACGGCGTATTAAAAATGCACACATTTATTGAGAATGGAAGAAAGAGAAGAGCCATTGAAATACAGAAAATGCGAGGAACAGGGTTTGACGAGGACATGAGACCGTTGAAGATTACCAGTTCTGGAGTAGAAGTGTACAATGAGGAACTGTTTACTGAAGGACCTGGGCCGTAAATTAAATGTACTACATGATTCCCATAGATCAGTATACAGCGTTACACATACTGAAGAGCTCGGAAGAGCACTCTGGATGGGCCCTCTCCGTTAAGAGGGCCTTCTCACCTTATGTTACCTATTCGAGAAATGTTTTCATCCCCTTGACGCACGTGTGCAGAAATAGATGCGGCTACTGCATTTTCAGAAAAGAACCGCAGTCCAACAATAATATTCTAAGAAAAGAGGACGTTTTCCGCTTACTAGAGAAAGCTGAATCTGCACACTGTACGGAAGCTTTGTACACCTTTGGCGAACAACCCGAAGTATACCCCCAAGTGAAGAGGGAGTTACACGAAATGGGTTACAGCACTATTATTGAATATTTAAAAGATTTGTGTGAATACACAGTTGAAAAGACTTCTTTGTTTCCTCACAGTAATCTAGGAGTGTTAACAGAAGAGGACATTGTCCAATTGAAACCAGTCAATGCTTCCATGGGGTTAATGCTGGAGAATTCGTCTTACAGACTCACAAAGACGGAAGCCCACCAGTACAGCCCTGGGAAGGACCCTGAACTCAGACTGAAGACGTTAAAATTAGCAGGGAAACATAAAATACCTTTTACCACAGGGATATTGGTGGGAATTGGAGAGACTGACCAAGAAATATATGAATCATTGTCAGATATAAGACGGATACACAATACATACGGGAATATTCAGGAGGTAATTATCCAGAATTTTCAACCAAAGCCAGATACGCCCATGCAGCGTTTCCGACCAGTACCTGTCTCCAAAATGGTGAGCATTGTCATACTGGCACGGTTGATGTTCCCTGATGTTTCTATCCAAGTGCCTCCCAATTTAAATAAGGAGTCCCTTGAGTCTTTGTTACGAGCTGGAGCTGATGATCTGGGAGGGATATCTCCTGTGACACCAGATTACGTCAACCCAGAGTATGAATGGCCAGATATTGATTCATTGAACCTTGAACTAAAAGAGAGACTCCCCGTGTACCCCCAATTTATAACTAAAGAGTACTTAAGTGTAAACGTGTATGAGAAAGCTGTATCTGTAACTGATGAGGAGGGTTACGTCAGGTGATCTCATGAAAATTGATATTGATCCTGTAATTGAACAAATTTTGGAAAGAGCGCTGTCAGGAAAGGGCATAACAAAAAAAGAGGCGTACCAATTGATGGAATGTGCAGGAAATGACTTTCATGCCTTATGTGTGGCTGCAGATATTCTCAGGAAGAAAACAATTGGTGATTACGTTACTTTTGTCATAAATAGGAACATTAACTTTACTAATATTTGCAAAGGCAGCTGTAAATTCTGTAACTTCAGGGATAATAATGGATACCTTCTGGATATCGATGAAATTGTTTCCAGGGCAAAAATTGATGGTATCACTGAGGTGTGCATCCAGGGAGGGCTACACCCAAAGATCACCTTGGACTACTATGTGGAAATGCTGGAAAAAATCAAAGAAGAAAGACCAGACATTCACATTCACGCGTTCTCACCAGCAGAAGTTAACCACATGAAAGAACTATCTGGGTTATCTTTAAAAGAGGTTTTGGCCACATTAAAAGAAGCAGGTCTAGATTCCATGCCGGGGACAGCTGCTGAAATTTTGAACGACAAAATACGGGAGAGAATCTGCCCTGAAAAGGTATCCACACACGAATGGGTTCGCATCATAAAAACTGCTCACCGCCTAAAAATTCCCACTACAGCCACCATCATGTACGGCCACATAGATTCATCTTCTGATAGGGTGGATCACATCTTTCTGGTTAAAG
>JGI2171J19970_10000799_pt1 | contig 17338 bp, 18 predicted proteins | sample DeeMarSWOR324_28_FD_19970 | JGI IMG/M metagenome (IMG submission 19970) | reverse complement strand
GAACCGCTCGTCCCGCTGGCAAGGGTGGTCCTGCCTTTGGGTATTCCACCATGGGAAATTTCATCAAAACCGGGAATTCCGGAAATCACTTTTGATAATTTCTTTGCCATTTTCTTGTCTCCATTTATTCAGTCGTTAGATCAAGGCCTAACAAGACTTTTTCCTTGTCCGACAAATCACCAATAATCTTCCTAACCGGCGGAGGCAGAACCCTCACTAATGCGGGCGTAGCCAGAATCTTATCTTCCTCAGCCAACTGGGGATTCTTTAGAATGTCGATAACCTTCAAGCTATAAAGATCCTTTAATCCATTTTTGAGGATGTCCTTCAAATTCTCTATCGCTTTTATGGAATTGGTTGTCTGCCCCGTAACGTAAAGTTTTAGAACATATTTTACGGCCATTTTTTTACCTTTTGTTAGTGTTAATAAAACTGTAATTGCCCAGCCAAAGAATGCACTTCCCGTGTCATACATAAACTGTTTTCAATAAAAATATCGGTTGCATTTCAGGCCTGTTTAACCAGGAGATGCCTGGGTTTGACACTCGAAAAGCCCAGTTTATTCAGAATTTGACGATGAGCTGCATACCTTTGCTTGTAGCTGTTCTTGAGGCTTTTTTCGACCTTTGATGATGTGAATTATTGATATGACAGGCTAACGTTAAAACTTAACCTTCACCGTTACAATGCCTGTGGTAGGAGAAAATTCTACCGACCGGCCCTGCGAGCCACCCACGCATTCGCCGACTATCCTTATTCCTTCGGCGTTTAGTTTATCTTTTGCGCTTAGGACGTTGTCTTTGCCAATATCGTCCGAGGCGATAGAAGGAAACATGTTCGCACCGCCAATGAGTTTTGCCTCTAAATCTTGTCTTTTTGCACCTTTGGCCACCAATCCTTTCAGCATCTGGTCTATGGCAATATCGACGTATTTTGTCTCTTTGGTTTTTTTTGAGACATGTTCGGCTACCAGAGATGCCTGTCGAGGAGGCGCAGCTTCGGAGGGGAAATGGGTAGATAGGCGCTGCCCAAATTGCGTATCTCGCTTTGCCGACGATGGAACCATTGTATGGGCAAGTGCACCGATTTGAAGCTTCGGGTCATAGAGTGTAATGACTAAACAGGAACCGACGCCGGATGTTATCAGGTTGTGCGCACCTTTCGCAACCGCTATATCACCCATAGGTACTTCAGTATCTGACATTTCAGTTGCTCTCAGTACTCTCTGGAAAATCAACAAAGAAGGTCTTTAATGCCTCCCCCCCGACCGAGCCGAGCATGGCCTTGAGCTGTTCAACCTCAAATAGGAGAAGGAAATATCCTTTAAGCGTTTCCGGCTTAAAGAGAAATTCTAATTCAATTACTAATGCGTTTTCCGTTTTTTGGGCAAACTCAGTAATGATTTGGCTTACTATCGCGCCAAACATATCAAAGCTGAAGTTTGGTATATGCTCGACTATTTTAATCTGCAGCACATTTGAGAGAACTGTGAGGTAGCTGCCGGAGATAATGTTTCCTACCTCTTTTAATGCGGATTTATCCAACTCAACTAATTTGCGAGTTGTCCCTGGCTCTCTTTTAACCAATAAATCACTCAAAGTAAAAGCTGTTTCTTTGGGAAATATCAGCAGAGCCGCTCCTTTAATATCTCCGGTAACGGGCAAATAAATCCCAGCAACTACCTCCTCTTGGCTGATAAGCGGACTGAGCTCCTCTACTCTTTTGACGTCCGCCTTGGAGATCCCAACGTCCACCGGCCTATCGATTAGCTTTGATAAAGCCCTGGAAGCATTCTGGGCAGCTTGTTCGTTTATCTGGTTTAACAGGTCTATTTCTTGTAATTTGTTTCCCATGATAAAATCCCTTTAATTATTTGTATTTGGGCGTTGGTTGCGGGTTAGCATCTGCCAAATACTATTCACTATTGACCATAAGTCTTTTTGTGAGCATTAAATTAGCTACATCCAGAATTAAAACAACTTCGCCGGAACCGATGATAGTGGAACCGGAAAAGTATCTATTCTCTCTTACCAGCTTATTCAACGGCTTAATGACTATTTCCTGTGTTGTTGTGAAGGCATCGACCGCCAAACCGAGCTGCTCTGCGCCTTTTCTAACGATTGCTATTGGTTGTCTTTGGTGTCCTAAAGATGGCACATTAAATAGCGTATCCAATCTGGTTATAGGAATGTCCTCTTTATTCAAAACAATAGCTTCGTAATTCAGCATCCCCTTTATATGTTCTCTATCTACAGTAACCAGTCTCTCTATGCTTGCTAAAGGGATTGCATAAGTTCTGCCGCCTGCTTCGATGAAAAGTGCTTTTATGATAGCAAGTGTCAATGGTATCTCTATTATAAATGTCGTGCCCTTTTTGGGCTCTGATTCAACCTTGACAGAGCCTCCGAGAGACTCGATTTTATTTTTGACAATATTCAAGCCAAAGCCCCTGCCGGAAACTTCTGTGACTTTCTTGGTTGTGCTCACACCGAAAAAGATTGATTGTATCAATTCTTCCGTTGTTGCCTGGGGAGAAAGAATCTGGTTTTCTACAGCCGTCCTTTTTATATCTTCAAGGTTCAGGCCCAGGCCATCATCAACAACCTCGATAATCGCAAAACTTTTAGTTCGTTTTGCAGTTACTCTTATTGTTCCTTGAGCAGGTTTGCCGGCTTTTTTTCTTACCTCCGGTGTCTCGATGCCATGGTCAAGGGCATTTCTTAAGAGGTGAACCAAGGATTCGCCTATCTCGTCTATTACAGCCCTGTCCAGCTCTATATCGTTTCCGTGCATTTCAAGGTTTACATCTTTTTTCTGCTGCTTTGCCAAATCCCTGACCATTCGAGGAAATCTACTGAATACAAAGCCTATAGGGACCAGCCTTGACTGCATTACATTGTATTGCAAATCGGAAACCAATCTGCCCAAGGTATCTACTGTTGTCGAGAGTTCCGGATTCTGAAGCTGTTCCTTTACGCTATCGAGCCTCATCTTGTTAATCAGCAATTCTTCCGCTAAATTCATAAGCAAGTCCAGCCGCTCGACCTTCACCTCGATGCTCTCAACCTTGGCAGCCGCAGATGTTGAAGATTTATCTACATAATCGGTTGTAGATTCCTTTTGTGTAATCAGCGTTTGGAGTTTCTGCACCAGAGCATGTGTATCAAGCTCTTCGGCGTCTCTGGAGAGTTCTGTTAGGCTCGACTCTAAAGTATCGAGGCATTCAAAAAGTACATCAGTACATTTATCTGGCTTTATCTTCCTGGCTTTTAACGCGTCCAGCACATCTTCAATTGCGTGGCACAGTTTAGTCATATTATTGTAATCCATGGTAGCAGCCATGCTTTTTAAGGTGTGGGCTTCACGGAAGATTTCACTTAAGAATTCGGTCTTGGTTGGTTTCTTTTCGAGCTTAAGCAGGGACTTTTCCATCGAAGAGATGTGCTCTTTCGCCTCGCTTAGGAAGGTATCTTTGTATTTGCTTAAATCTTCAGACATTTATGCTCTCTTGTAAGACGCATTCGGTCATAGCTTCGGCGATTTCACCGGCGGGTAACACTTCATCAGCGTATCCTGCATCAATAACCGCCTTGGGCATGCCGAATATTAGTGAAGACTCATCCTGAACAATTGTTCTGCCGCCGGCTTGCTTAATAGCTCTCATCCCTTCACATCCGTCGCAGCCCATTCCGGTCAGGATAATACCAACAGCATTTTCATTGAAGATTTTAGCCACCGATTCCATAGCCAAATCAATCAAAGGAGTCAGAATATCAGATTTTGCTTCATTGATATGTGGAGTGACCTCTCGATTGGGTAATGGGTAAAGTGTCATATGGGAGCCACCCGGAGCAAAATATATCTTACCCGCTCTGACAATCTCGTTATCCTCTGCGACTTTTACCGCTAACTCACACAGGCAACTTAAATGTTTCGCTAAACTTTCCGTAAAAAACACATTCGGCACATGCTGGGCTACAATAATCGGTGCAGGAAAATCAGCAGGCAGAGATGGTAAAATAGATTCCAGGGTCTGCGGGCCTCCGGTAGAGGCACCGATAACAATAATCTTGCCTATGCCAACTAATTTACGTTTGCGCCTTTTAGGTTTTTCAGCGGTAAGTAACTTAATTTTTTTAAGCTTGACTTTTGAGGCTGCTTTTACTTCTTCCAAAAGCTGGTGTTTTACGTTTTCAATATTCAGCGACAATTCACCGGAAGGTTTAAGGACAAAACCTACAGCTCCTGTCTCGAGGCACTCTATTGTAACATCAGCATCTCGCCTGCTATGGGCGGAAAGGATGACCACAGGTACAGGGCATTCGCTCATAATATGCTTTAATGTTGTTAAGCCATCCCAGCCTGGCATTACCAGATCAAGCGTAATGCAATCGGGCCTTGCTTTAGTTATTTTACCTATAGCTTGTAATCCTTCTTTGGCGGTGTCGACGACTTCAATTTCCGGATCAGAATTGAGCATATCCGAAATAAGCGTCCTCATAAAAAGAGAATCATCAACTACAAGAACCCTTATAGGCATAATCCAGCTCGGAGTTTGGAGTTTATAGTCCGGAGTCTACGAACTAATGACTATGAACGACACTAAGATATTTTTCCACTGTTTCATTGACCAGCTTTTCATCGAAGGGTTTGACGATATAGTCCTTGGCGCCGAGCTTCTTGCATTCTTCTATTATCGCTTCCTGCCCGACAGCGGTAATCATAACCACGCAAGCCTGAGGATTATTTTTTATAATCTCTTTAAGGACTCTGACGCCTTCTTCTTCACCTTGCGGCATGACTATGTCCAGCAGGACCAAATCCGGTTTTTCTTTTTCGAATTGCTCTAAAGCTTCAGACCCTGAGTCAGCTTCTACGATTTCATACTCTTCAATTAGATTATTCCTTAGTGTCATTCGCATAAAGAGTGAGTCATCCACTATTAATATCTTTTTAGCCATCTATATCTCTCCTTGTTTAACGTTTTGCGTGTAGTAATTTTTTTATTTTCCCTCTACTTGGACAGGTTGTGGTTCTGTGGCTTTGCGGTCTGCATCTTCTTCGGCGTTTGTTGAGACTTCCACCGAAACTTCGGCGGTGCGTTTTTCCTCCTTCTTTATCTCTTGTTTTTCTTTGGTTGCACGATGCTTTTGGGCGAGTTCAGCCAATTTAGCGAGTTCTTCCTCGGAAAGAACCCTGGTTAAATCAAGCAAGATTATCAGGCGATTTTCAAGAGTTATCATGCCGCTGATATATGTTCTATCTATTCTGGTTACCAGTTCCGGGGTAGGTTTGACCTCAGTTTCGGGTATTCTTAAGACCTCTGTAACTTCGTCAACCAGAAGGCCGAAGATGTTCTTTTCCTGCTCGGTTATCACTATGTTTTTACTCTCAACATCTTCATCTTGGGGCAAAAAGAAGCGCGCTTTAAAGTCTATTATCACGGGGATTTCGCCTCTTACATTACTTACGCCTTTAATAAAATCGGGAGAATCCGGTATTGGTGTAATGGTTCTCGTCCTTATAATCTCTCTGACCTGATTTATATTTGCACCATATTCCTCATCTCCCAAGTTAAACACAATTATCCGAAGAACCTCTGCCTCTTTTTCGGGTGTTGCCTTCTTTGGCCCCGGCTGCATTCGGCTGCCTTTTGAGACTATGTTTTTTTCATCCATTTTCATCTCCTAATTTTTAACAGGTAACGGTCAGCGTACATCGTTTGGTTTTTTACTATCTGCTATACGCTAAGCCGTCTTATTCCTCTTCTCTCTCTACAACTTCCTCAGCAGTTACCTTAAACCTTGTCAGTGAGGTTCTCAGCTCCTCTGATAGAGTGGCTAAGTTTTGGGCCGAAGCTGTCATTTGCTGCATAGACCCTGTCTGCTGCTGAATAGATGTGGACATCTGTCCGGCTCCTACTGCGGCCTGTTCACTCGTTGTGGCTATTTCCTCGATAGCCTTTGCCACCTGCTGGGCACCTGCGGTCTGTTCGGTCGTCGCGGCTGAGATTTCCTGGGCCTTGGCTGTAATTTCCTGCGCACCAGCACCGATCTGGTCTAATACACCGAGCGCTTGATTAACAATGTCAATACTCTCACTAACTTGCTCCGTTCCAGTGGTCATACCGCCAACAACCTCAGTAGTTGCCTCTCCTATAGTATTAACCATCTCCTCAATCTGTATCGCTGCTTGTTTGGTTCCTTCAGCCAATTTCCTGATCTCATCAGCAACAACGGCAAAGCCTCTTCCTGCTTCTCCGGCGTGAGCTGCTTCAATTGCGGCATTTAGAGCGAGTAGATTTGTCTGATCGGCAATATCCTTGGCAGTACCTACTGTTACTGCTATTTCTTTGGCGCGTTTGTCTAATTCTTTAACTGTGTTCGTATTAGTCTTTACAATATCATCTATTCTTCTCAATCCATCCGCTGCCTGCTTGCCGGACTCTGTGCCCTTTTGAGCAAGTTTGGCTGCTTCCTGAGTGATTTCAGCTGCCGATTTTGCATTGGATGCACCCTGTTGGATGGAGTTGGATAAATCTGCCACAGCCTTGGTGCTTGTCTCTAATTTTTTGGTTTGATCTTTTGCACCTTCGGCTATCTGTGTGGTTGTCTTTGCTGACTGTATTAGGGCAGCATTTACCTGTCTCGATGAGGCAGCCATTTCTTGAGATGCTGTTGATACCTTCGTGGAGCTATCCATTGTCAGTCGAATAGCTGCTCCAAGGTCATCAAAGGCTTTGTTAAGAGCATCTGTCAAAGTTTTAATATCCCCTTTTGCTTCAAGAGTATATTTTTGCGTAAGGTCACCTTCAGATAAAGCAAGGGCAAGTCTTATCACTTCCTGAACAGGTTTGGCTATTGAATCAATTAGACTATTCAAAGTATCCACAATCTCTTTCCAACTGCCGGAAACTCCTTCAACCTTTGCCCGTTCGCTCAACTGTCCTTCCAAACCTGCTACCCGGGCAACTCTTGCGACCTCACTGGCTAACTCGTTCAAACTATCCACCATATTATTTAGAGTCTCTTTTAACTCTGCTATCTCACCGCTTGCTTCAACTGTAATCTTCTGACTTAAGTCTCCATTGGCGATTGCAGTACCAACTTGGGCAATATTTCTAACCTGGTTGGTGAGATTGTTGGCCATGTTATTAACATTGTCGGTTAGGTCTTTCCAGATGCCGGCAACCCCGGGAACTTCCGCCTGGCCTCCGAGCTTGCCTTCACTTCCTACCTCTCTGGCCACTCGGGTAACTTCGCCGGCAAAGGCGTTGAGATTATCAACCATCTTGTTTATGGTGTCTTTTAATTGTGCTATCTCGCCTGCTGCTTCAACTGTGATCTTTTGAGATAAGTCTCCATCGGCTACTGCAGTGGTAACTACGGCGATGTTTCTTACCTGGTCTGATAAATTCTTTGCCAGCATATTTACGTTGTCGGTTAAGTCTTTCCATGTGCCAGCTACTCCAGGCACCACTGCTTGGCCTCCAAGTTTTCCTTCTGTGCCTACCTCTCCAGCAATGCGGGTAACTTCACCTGCAAAGATATTTAAACTATCGACCATATTGTTTAGTGTTTCTTTTAGCTCTGATATTTCACCACTTGCTTCAACTGTAATCTTCTGGCTTAAATCTCCATTAGCAATTGCAGTGCCAACTTGAGCGATATTTCTTACCTGTTTGGTCAGATTATCAGCCATTGTATTGACGTTATCGGTTAAATCTTTCCAGATGCCCACTACTCCAGGCACCGCTGCTTGGCCTCCAAGTTTTCCTTCTGTGCCCACCTCTCCAGCAACGCGGGTAACTTCACCTGCAAAGACATTTAAACTATCGACCATGTTGTTTAGTGTTTCTCTTAGCTCTGCTATTTCTCCACTTGCTTTAACCGTAATCTTCTGGCTTAGGTCGCCATTAGCAATTGCAGTGCCAACTTGAGCGATATTTCTTACCTGGTTGGTGAGGTTGTTGGCCATAGTGTTGACGTTATCGGCTAGATCTTTCCAGATGCCCACTATTCCAGGCACATCTGCCTGGCCGCCGAGTTTTCCCTCAGTACCTACTTCTCCGGCAACCCTCGTAACTTCAGCAGCAAAGGTATTGAGACTATCAACCATATTGTTTATGGTGTTCTTTAGCTCTGCTATTTCGCCACTTGCTTCAACCGTGATTTTTTGTGAAAGGTCTCCATTTGCTACCGCAGTGGTAACCTGAGCGATGTTTCTGACCTGGTTTGTCAAATTGGCAGCAAGTATGTTTACGTTGTCAGTTAGTTCCTTCCATAAACCTGATACGCCAGGTACTTCTCCTTGAGCACCGAGTTTTCCCTCCGTTCCCACCTCACGCGCCACCCGGGTTACCTCACTTCCAAATAGGCTGAGGCCGTTGACCATGCTGTTTATTGTGTTTTTGAGTTCCAAAATCTCGCCACTTGCCTCAACCGTAATTTTCTGCGAAAGGTCTCCATTTGCTACGGCAGTAGTAACCTGAGCAATGTTTCTCACCTGATTAGTGAGGTTGTTGGCCATAGTGTTGACGTTATCGGTCAAGTCTTTCCAGGTGCCAGCTACCCCAGGAATCGCTGCTTGACCGCCAAGTTTACCTTCAGTGCCCACTTCTCTGGCCACTCGTGTAACTTCGCCGGCAAAGGCGTTGAGATTATCAACCATCTTGTTAAGTGTTTCTTTTAGCTGTAATATCTCTCCTTTGGCATCGACCGTAATCTTCTGACTTAAGTCTCCATCAGCTACTGCAGTGGTAACTACGGCAATGTTTCTTACCTGGTCTGATAAATTCTTTGCCAACATATTTACGCTGTCGGTTAAGTCCTTCCATGTGCCGGCCACTCCGGGGACTTCTGCCTGGCCTCCCAGTTTTCCTTCGCCTCCCACTTCCCTGGCCACTCGGGTAACTTCACCGCCAAAACTATTAAGAAGGTCAACCATACCATTATAAGAAACTGCCAATTCGCCAAAGATATCCTCCCCTTCCTTCCTCAGTTTCCTGGTCAAATCGCCCTTTCTTACTGCCTCCATTGCTTCTAAGAGCTCTCTTAACTGCCGTTCCGCCGCTTCGCTGAATCCTGCTTTTCTTTCAACGGTGGCTACAGCCCCTTCATTTCCCCCGAACAAAGCTTTTTTGCCTTCTTTTCTAACCGGTGTAATCATAATTAAGTCTCCTTATTTATCTGTTGGTACAAATTTGTATCTACAGCCCACAACCATTCTTAAAATTCATTACAATACGGCCATGTTTTATTAAAGTTTTCACTGTCAATTTCTGTTTGTCCTTATTCATATTGGTAACACAGCACCTCCTCTGCCAATTCTTTATATGCCCGACCGACTTTAGAAGGCGCTGCATAATGCGACATTGGCATACCTTTCATTTGTGACCAATAGACTTTGCGGGAAAACGGTATTGTAAATACTTTCACATCGCCAATTCCATTTTTAGCTAAGAACTTCTTCAAAAGTCTCTTTAATCCATTGGTTGTGCGCTTATCAAGTAACGACGTTGAGTATTCTCTCAACAGCACCATCATAACATTGGTTTCAACGCCAAGCTCTTCATGAAGGTCAGTAACAAGCGTTTTGAGAACCTCCAGAGTTTCGTATGCGAATACCCCCGAGTCCAATGGTATGATTATATTCTCAGAGGCAACAATTGCATTAGCCATAAGAAGCATTGACCCTGGCGGAACATCGATTAGGATATAGTCAAAATATCCTTTTATACTTTCTATGCTTTCTTTTAAGACGCTTGTGTTATTAATCTGACGGGCCATGCGCATTTCAACAGCCATTAAATCTACAGATGAGGGAACGAGATAAATTCCTGAGTCCGTCTCTAAGATTACTTCTTCTATGTTCTTTTGGCTAAAAAACACATCATAAATTGAACCCTCGTACGTCTTTCTATCTATACCTAAACCTGTGGTGGCATTTCCTTGCGGGTCCAAATCTACGACCAGCACCTTCTTATTCATTTTGGCAAGCCAGCCAGCGATATTCAGGCACGATGTGGTTTTGCCCGTGCCGCCTTTATGATGGACGAAGGCGATTTTCTTGGCACTTGGCTCTGGCTCGTTATCTCTCTTAAATATATTCTTCACCATTCTTCCTTACTTCAGAATATAGATTGGTACAGATAGCCCCCTAATATTGTCAGAGAGTAGCTATCCGCAACTATCTGTGCCCTTTAATTCTGTCTGCTAAGCGTAACTGCAAGTTAATCCCTCGTTTATGGCATACTTAACAAGCTCAGCTACACTCTGTATGCCTAATTTTTTCATAATTTGGGTGCGGTGCCATTCAATAGTTTTGGCGCTAACATTCAATTCTTTCGCGATTACTTTCGTCGACTTGCCCTCTGCTATTAACTGGACCACTTCCCTCTCCCTGCGTGTTAACACTGAATAGGCCGAATCATCACCTTTTGACAGTCGATTTATATATCCTTCAATTACGACCTTACTTACCTGAGAACACAGATAAGTTTGGTTTGAAGTAACATTCCGTATGGCAGTGATAAGTTCTTCAAATGCACATTCCTTTGTCACATAACCTGATGCGCCTGCTTTAAGCATTTCACGTACCGAACGTTTATCTCTGCATGCCGACAATGCTATTGCCTTGACTTTGGGCATTTCACGAGTTATTTGACTGGTGGCATCAATACCATTCAAATTGGGCATGCTTATCTCCATCGTAATGACATTCGGCTGTAATTCTCGGGCAAGCTGTACCGCAGTTCTACCATCTTCTGCTTCTCCGACAACCTGCATGTCAGGTTCATTGCTCAGCAGATAACCAACAGCTTCCCGAAAAATTTTATGATTGTCTGCGATTAATATTTTTATTCCCATACTATTCCTCATCTCCTTTGACTCTATAATAAGACTATTCAGCACTTCCTCTTGTTAATCGACCATACTACAATAGACTGTACAGGGGAAAATCCCTTGTTTCTTGACCGGCAAAATCCTAATCAACACCCAGATGTACTTGTGTGTTATGGCCAATCATTCCAACCATCCCCAACGGAATCGCGTTTTTCTGCTGTTTGTTTATACAATTCACTAACACGATGATTAATTACTCTGATAAAGTTGATGTGCTTTCCTTCCAGGAAAATGTACATAAGTAGAATGCTTTTCTTGCGCCAACTCAGAAGCCAGGTTTTACGAGGGTCAAAACAAGAGATGCTTTTACTGATTTTACGCCCCCAAAACACCGACTAAATTGAAGGAGCATACTGATTTAGTTCGACGCTCAACATTCAGTCTTAGTAATTCTGAATGGCAGCTTATATTTTAAATATAGGGTATGGAAGTATTATAAAAGCTCTGTCGTATATTGAAAACTTGGGAGTTTCTTGTGGATTTAACAGCGAAAGACAATCCGCTTGAAGGTGCCGCTGTTGCCATAGGGGCTGACAGCGAGCAGACTGTGCTTGTTCAAAATGCAGACTCGGACGAAGTGACAGCAAAAGCAGAAAAAGAAACCAAGAGGATACTTGTCGTTGAAGACGAAGAAGGTATTGTCAAGTTGGTTAAAATGTATCTTGAGCATCATCGTTATGAAGTCATAATTGCCAACGACGGTCGGGAAGGACTCGAGAAGGCAAAAGCCGAAAAACCAGATTTAATCGTATTAGACTTGATGCTGCCCAAGATAAGTGGGTATAAGGTTTGCGGGCTGCTTAAGAAAGATGCGAGATACGCGAAGACTCCTGTAATATTGTTTACGGCAAAAGCGCAGGAGAAAGATGTAAAGCTGGGCCAAGAAGTGGGCGCTGATGCATACATAACCAAGCCGTTCGAGCCAGAAACCTTACTTGCGAAGATTAAAGAACTCCTAAAGAAGTAGCGTGCATGATGACAATAACCCAGAAAAAATTGCTTGGTGAAAGCCTGGTGGAAAAAGGACTTATTACTGAGGAACAACTCCGACAGGCAGAATTAGAGGCTGGAGCAGATGCAAAACCCTTGCGAGAAATTCTTACTAAAAAAGGCTTGATTAGCGAGCAGACTTTGCTCGTTCAAGGTGCAGCCTCGGACGAAATGACAGTGAAAGTAAAAAAAGATACCAAAAGGATACTTGTCGTTGATGACGTAAAAAGTATTGCCATGTCGGTTAAAATGTTTCTTGAGCGTCATCGCTATGAAGTCATAACTGCCAACGACGGTCAGGAAGGATTCGAGAAGGCAAAAACTGAAAAACCAGATTTAATCATATTAGATTTAATGCTGCCCAGGATGCATGGCTATAAGGTTTGCGGGCTGCTTAAGAGAGACACGAGGTATGCAAAGACTCCTATAATATTGTTTACGGCAAAAGCTCAAGACGAAGATGTGAAGCTGGGCCAAGAAGTTGGTGCTGATGCATACATAATCAAGCCATTTGAACCTGAAATCTTACTTGCGAAGATTAAAGAACTCCTAAAGGAGTAACGTGCACGATGGCAATAGCCCAGAAAAAATTGCTTGGTGAAAGCCTGGTGGAAAAAGGACTTATTACTGAGGAACAGCTCCGACAGGCAGAATTAGAGGCTAAAGCAGATGCAAAGCCCTTGCGGAAAATTCTTACTAAAAAAGGCTTAATCAGCGAGGAAGATTTGACTGCTTTCTTAAGTCAAGAATTCGACCTGCCACTTGTCGATTTAACCAATTATCTTATTGAGCCAGAGATCATTGATTTGATACCGGAGGGTCTTGCCAGAAAACATCTTCTTATCCCCATCTTAAGAATCGGCAGCGACTTAACCGTAGCCATGGTTGACCCTTCAGATATATTTGCATTAGATGAGTTGCACATGAAGACCGGTCTTAATATTGAACCGGCTCTGGCCGCAGAGACAGAGGTTAAAAAGGCCCTGGATCAACATTACTCGGCTAAAGGTACACTGGAAGAAGTAATCGGGAGTTTGGACCGTGAACAGTTGGAAATTAAGCCCGGCCAGGAGTTGGAGTTGAAGAAGCTCCAGGGGATTGTCGAAGAACCGCCGGTAATAAAACTGGTTAATATGATTGTTATCGAGGCGGTGCGTCAGGGAGCCAGTGACATCCATATTGAACCAGAGGAAGATACGCTCAGAATCAGATTCAGAATAGATGGACTGCTTCACGAGTGCACGGGACCGCCTAAGTATTTACAGTCCGCAGTTATCTCCCGCATTAAAGTAATGGCTGACCTGGACATTTCCGAGCGAAGAGTTCCCCAAGATGGCCGTATTCAGATGAAGATGGAAGGCCGTGATATCGATATTCGCGTCTCTTGTATTCCTACCATCTATGGTGAAAATGTGGTTTTACGTCTTCTGGATAGAAGCCAGGTAATTCTGGAACTAAAGCAATTAGGCTTTTCGCCTTCTATCCTGACTCAATATAAGAAATTAATTTGTTCCCCCCACGGGATAATATTAGTTTGCGGCCCTACAGGTTCGGGTAAAACTACTACACTGTATGCTTCCCTGAATGTGATAAACTCCGAAGATAAAAATATTATTACAATTGAGGATCCGATTGAATACCATCTCACAGGTATTCGTCAGATGCAAGTCAATCCTAAAGTCGGGCTTAGATTCGCTGACGCTTTGTCTGCTATCTTAAGACAGGATCCCGATGTCGTTATGGTGGGAGAAATTCGTAACGCCGAAACTGCCAAAGCGGCTGTTCAGGCAGCATTAACCGGTCATCTTGTTTTTTCCACTCTTCATACCAACGATGCTCCAAGCGCAATTACCAGGCTTGTGGATATGGGAGTCGAGCCGTTTCTGATTTCGTCCTCCGTTATTGGAGTGTTATCGCAGCGGTTGGTACGCACAATTTGCGCCGAATGTAAAGGTAAAGGCTGCAACGGGTGCCTCCAAACTGGCTATAGAGGACGAATAGGTATTTATGAGTTACTGATACCCAATGAAAAAATCAGAGCATTAACCACCGCGAAGGCTTCAGCTGATGAAATCCGTAAGACCGCAATTGAAGCGGGTATGCATCTGCTTCGTGAAGATGGACAGAAGAAAGTAGAGAATGGCATAACTACAAAACAGGAAGTTATGCGTGTTACCGAGGAGGCATAAGCTTTGCTTGCTTTCAACTATAGAGCCAGGGATAACACAGGTAAATTGGTTAGGGGTGCATTAGAGGGTATCTCTCAAGAAGATGTTGCAGAGAAATTGCAGCGGATGGGGTATGCCCCGGTAACAATCACCAAGATATTCACCGGCTTGAAACTGGAGCAATTAGGATGGAATTTTCGGCGAATAAAAACCCAAGATATTGTTATGTTTAATGTTCAGTTAGCCAATATGTTAAATGCCGGCTTAAGTATAATAAGCAGTCTTGACACTTTGCAAAAGCAAAATGAAAACAAGAGACTTGGCGAGGTAATAGGCTGCGTATCTCGAAGCGTAGAGGCAGGAGAGAGCTTCTCGCAGGCGCTTGCAAAACACCCGCGGGTCTTCCCGAATCTTCTTGTAAGTATGGTCAAGGCCGCTGAGGCCGGTGGGGATTTGGGCGGGGTCTTGAACAGATACGCCGAATTTGCTGAGGCCCAGGCGGATTTGCAACGGAAGATAAAGGAAGCCTTATATTATCCCATAATCTTAATTGTGGCAGCCACTGGAGTAATTATTTTTTTAGCTACTGTTCTTATTCCGAAATTTGTAGAAATATTCAACCGTGCAGGAATCAGCCTGCCACTACCGACAATCATTCTTTATGGTGTAGGTACAGCCATTCGGCGATTCTGGTATGTGATTATTCTGTCGGGTGTAATAATAGTCTTAGGGCTAAGAAGATACGTCAAAACTGAGACAGGTAAGTTCAGATTTGACAAAATCAGTTTGAAACTGCCTATCTTAGGGCCGATCGTCCGCAAGATTTGCATTTCTCGTTTTGCCCGCACATTGTCCACCCTGGTCGGCAGCGGTGTACCTATTTTAGAATCCCTGGGCATTGTCAGCGATGTGGTGAATAACCAGGTATTGGGCCGGGTCATCAGGCAGATGCGCCAGTCCGTAGAAAAAGGTGAAAGGCTTGCAGAAAGCCTTAAGGTCAGTGAGGAGTTTCCACCGGATGCTGTTCAGATGATCTCCGTCGGTGAAGAATCCGGAAACCTCGGAGGAATGCTCCATAAGATCAGCGGCTTCTACGATCGCGCCACTGGTTACAGCATCAAAAAAATGGTCGCAAGTCTGGAACCAATACTCTTACTCGTGATGGGGGCAATCGTGGCTTTTACAATGGCCTCCATGCTTTTGCCAATGTTTAACATGGTAAAAGTGCTAAGAAAATAGAAAGGAGGTGATAAGAATGGAAATATTTTTAATCGTTGCGGCATTGGTCTTTCTTATCTTCGGCTCGCTACTTTTGCTTTCTGTAGAATCAGTGGTAAGAATTACCAATTTAACAAATCGAGTTTTGTTTAACATAGATGATAAGATACACACTTGGCGTAGGGCATTAGGAATTGTACTTTTGGCGCTGAGTATCTTTTCATGGTATGTCGCCTTTGCAAAATGAAGGGAAAGGTGAAAGTAAAAATGAATTGCGTTTTGCTAAGGGAACAGAAAGGTGAAAGTAAAATGAATTGTATTTCGCTAAAGGAACAGAAAGGAGAAATTAAAATGAGAAGAGGATTTACTTTAATTGAGCTTTTGATAGTAATAGCAGTGATTGCGATTTTGATTGGCATAGCTCTTCCCCGCTTTAAAGGTATGCAGGATGAAGGAAATATTGCCAAGGTAAAAGGTGAGTTAAGAACTTTAAAGACCGCGGTGGAGAGTTATTATATCCACAACAACTACGCCTATCCAGCGACTGGCGCTGCAGCTCTTCAGACTGCTTTAGCATCTGCTACCCCGAGCATTATAAATTATGTGCCTACCGATCCATTTAGTTCAACAGGTGCTGATTATGTATATGTAATGGGCGGAACCAATAGCAAGTATTGGATCATCTATTCAGTAGGGCCGGGTGGAAACGGAAGCGCCGTAATAACATCCGACGCAGTTGTTGAAACAAATGGCTCAAGCTGCATCTATGTCTCCAATATGAGCGAAGATTCACAGCCGTAAGACGCAACCAGGGCGGGCTTTGATGCAGAATTCAGGGTTATTCGAATAAGTCTGGATTCCCGGGGAATCACTTTCGTTAAGTGAGCGGTCACAAAGCACCAGCAGAGTGAAGGTATGAGGAACGTGAAACAAGGTTTCACTTTGATTGAGCTGCTCATTGCCATTATCCTCACTGCTAGTGGTTTAATGGTATTGATGCAATTGATGAGTGTTGCGATATTCGCTGATTCTGACCTCGAATACAGTCTGACAGCGCTTAACCTGGCTAATGAAAAACTCGAGGAGTTGAAGGACGATGGTTATAGCCATGCTAATTTGAATATAGGCACACATACGGAAAGCTCTATCAGCGGTTTCGATTTTGTAGACCAACGCCAGTGGACTGTAGATTATGTTGATGCAAATTTAGATTCGAGTGTGTCAGATACAGGTTTAAAAGATGTAACAGTAGAAGTGCAGTGGACGCAAAAGGGAGGTACGCAATCTGTAGTGGTAGAAACACTTATTGCTGATTATTGAGACGCAGATGATTGCAGATAGCCAAAACGCAGATGATCGCAGATATAAAAGAGGTTTTACGCTACTGGAAACCCTGATTGTGCTTATGCTTCTTTCGGTCTTGGTGGGAGTGAGCGGACTTTTGTTTGTGGTCAGTCTGCGTGCATGGGACGCAGGACTCATCCGTGGCGGCATCAGGGAAGATGTAAGTTATGCAATGGAGAAAGTGGTCAGAGACTTAAAAGAAATGGCCAATGGCACCTTAAGGCAGTATAGCTCCATTGCAAATACTATTGAGTATAGAGAATTTCTGCCAGATGGAGGAGGAGACACCTATGCATTTTACCTGTACAACTCAGCCGATACATCTTTTGACTCCAGCTATACCGAAGACCTTTACAATTTACGCAAGGCTAATATCACCCAGGGGGATAATCCGGCTTCAGGAGAAGGGACGCTGATTCTAAGTGACCTTGTCTCTCCTGATGCTACAGCACCAGCGACAGATTTGACTGTAAGCGGCAAACAGGTCACTGTCGACGTTGTAGTACAAAGAAGTGACGAAACAGTAAGGACCAGAACAAAAGTCAGACCGAGAAACTTATGAGCATTTTTAATACGATATACGATATACGAGATACGAGATACGAAAAGGGTGCGGTTTTACTATTCACTTTGGTTGTGATGATTACCTTGACTTCAGTAGTCGGGGCATATCTTGGTTTTGTGCAGTATAGCACAATAAGCACAGGGGCGCAA
>JGI2171J19970_10000797_pt1 | contig 17375 bp, 11 predicted proteins | sample DeeMarSWOR324_28_FD_19970 | JGI IMG/M metagenome (IMG submission 19970) | reverse complement strand
CGTCAAAGCACCACCAGGAATAACCACACTAATTGCTGTTAGCGCCGATGAACCGGCAGGTAAACCTGTTGTTGATTGCGAAAAACAAAGCGTTTGCGTGACTGTCCATCGTGGATTCTAGGATGGGGACCGATGGTGGCGGCCTTGCTGTCTGTCGTTCCCGGCCAGACGTCGACTTCAATGGCGATGGGCTCGTGGGCACCCAAGATCTCCTGAGACTCATTGAATCCTGGGGTCAGGATGATCCAATGGTCGATATCGCACCCCCTTTCGGGGACGGCGTGATAAATGTCCTCGACCTGGAACTTCTAATGAGCTACTGGGAACAAGAACTTAATGATACAACGCTGGTGGCGCACTGGGCATTGGATGAGACTGAGGGTATGGTCGTCACGGATAGTGCTGGGGGCAATGACGGATATGCTTTAGGCGATCCTATTTGGCAACCTGAGGGTGGACAAGTGAATGGTGCGCTTCAACTGGATGGCGTGGATGACTATGTTGTCACAGGTACCGCCCCGAATCCAGCAGATGGTTCCTTCAGTGTTTTTGCCTGGATTAACGGTGGTGCGCCAGGTCAAGTCTTCGTGTCACAACAAGGTACGGCCAACTGGCTGATGGTGGATGCTGAAGGAGCCCTGATGACTGAGTTGAAATGTGATGGTCGCTCTGGAAGCCCTTTATTGTCTCAGATAATCATCACCGATGGTCAATGGCACCGCGTTGGCTTCGTTTGGGATGGATTCTACAGGTCACTCTATGCAGACGATATCCTTGCTGCCGAGGACACACAACAAGGATTAAATAGTTCCGACGGGGCCTGAACATTGGCTGTGGAAGCGACTCTGCTTTGGGAACCTTTTGGTCCGGCCTGATTGATGAGGTACGAATTTATTGCAGGGCAGTGAGCCCATAGTCACGATGTTCCCTAAAAACTGAAAGGGCTGGTAGCTTGAGAGAGTCACCAGCCCTTATTCTTTTGACCCGTCCATTGAAGACTCTGACGCCCGATAAATTTTTCTGAATTATGTCTTTGGTGTAAAAAATGACATTTTTTTGGACTCGATTTAAAAAAATCAGTGGCCGTGGAGACATTTTGGATACATGGCTCTCAAGGAAAAATGACGTTTTGTATGCCTAATAAATGGGGCTGTTTCACTGGTGACATGTCACTCTTCAAAATCTTCAATTTGTTCCAGTTTTGCTCGCCACTCTTGGGCTTTTTCCGGCTTGTTCCAGGCTTCGTAGAGGTCGATTAGGTTGTACCAAGACTCCAACGTGTGTGGGTGAGTGCTACCGAGTTTAAGACGGCGGCCCTCCAGTACTTGAATGAGTATCGGTCCTGCCTTATCATAAACCCCTTGCTTTCTGTATAGCATAGCAAAATTATCCTTCGCTACAAATATGATCGAGAGTGTTCTTCAAGTGAGAAAGTCTGACATCTGAGCAAGCTCTTGTTGAGTACGAATGCCCATGTTTGGAGCATTATCTGAAGATTTCTCTTGACGGAATGCCACTCCATCCCATATAGTAGAATAGCTGGATGTCACGGATTTTTAGTCTTTCCAAAAGTAAAGTTTCATTAGCTCGTCATGGATTCTTCTATGCTAAACAACGAGCCGTACCGAACTTTGGAAACAGGAAGTGATGCCAAATCGCTAAACATTATCTTGTAGGTAGATATACACGAATGTAGTGATTTTACAATCATTTCTAACCATCTTAGTTGAAGGAGGCTTATCATGTATAAGAAATTGATTTATCTGGTCGTCTTTGCCCTGACATTGGGCCTAGTGAGTCGTACCTCGGCTGACCTTGTGGGACACTGGAGACTGGATGAGGGTTCCGGGACGATGGTGTACGACTCAAGCGGCAACAACAACAACGGCACGATCCATGGCGCAAAGTGGGACGCCGGCAAGTATGGACAAGCTCTTCAGTTCAATGGGCAAGACAACTATGTGGAAGTACCCACCTCAGACAGTCTTGAAATAGATACCAACGTGACTATTGCTGCCTGGATATATTGGATTGATGCCGGCGATGGCTGGCAGGGCATCTTGTCAAAAGGACCGATGAGCGGTCCGGGGGAAAATTATTCGTTATTTGTCAACCGAGATGGGCGTTTTTTCCACTTCGTGCTTGCATTAAATGTCGGACGCGTTCAGCAAAATTCACCAAATAATTCCGTAGTGCCGAATGAATGGCAGCATGTCTGCTGCACTTGGGACGGTTCTGTCACAAGAATCTATATAACCGGAGCAGTGGCGATGGAAATGGACCAGGTTGCAACGATCATTCCTTCAACACTTCCTCTGCGAATAGGGCATCGGGAGGGAAGCTCCCATTACTGGAACGGGATTATCGACGAGGTCCGCGTCTATGACCATGCACTCATGGGGGCTGAGATTCTGGCTGCTATGGAAGGTAGCGAAGGATATCCGCATGCCTTGGCGCCCAATCCAAAGGACGGTGATCTTCACGAAGACACATGGGTGACTCTTAGCTGGTTACCGGGCGATTTTGCCGTCTCACACGATGTGTATTTGGGTGAAAGTTTCGACGGCGTCAACGACGCCACGAACGAGAGTGAGACGTTTCGAGGCAATCAAACGACGACATTTTACGTGGCCGGCTTTCCTGGATTTGCCTACCCGGACGGCCTGGTTCCAGGGATGACGTACTACTGGCGAATCGATGAAGTCAATGAAGCTGATCCCAACAGTCCATGGAAGGGTGACGTCTGGAGCTTTTCGATTCCCCCGAAGAAAGCCTACAATCCCGATCCGACGGATGGGGCCGAGATCTTAGATCCGAATTCCGTGACGCTTAGCTGGACGCCGGGCTTTGAAGCGATATTACACACCGTGTACTTCGGCGATAATTATGACGAGGTGACCAATGCCACTGTGGGCAACCCAGCCGGGGCAGCATTCTACTCTCCCGGCCCGCTTGAGTCAGAAAAGGTTTACTACTGGCGGATCGACGAATTTGACGGCGTCGCGACGTACAAAGGCGACGTTTGGACCTTTACGACGCCCGGTGCGGTTGGAAATCCGCAACCACCCAACGGCGCCACCGATGTGGCGATGGCAACGATCCTAAGCTGGACGCCGGCAGATAACGCTGCTTCACATCAGATATACTTCGGTCTGGACAAGGAGGCCGTGCGCAGCGCTGATGCCGGCGCGCCGGAGTATAAAGGTTCCGTAGCGCTGGGCGCTGAGAGTTACGATCCCGGATTACTTGAGGCGAAGGCCACGTACTATTGGCGAGTGGATGGGGTTTATGCTGGAAATCCAGTCGAAGGTCCGGTCTGGAGCTTCACGGTAGGTGATTATCTTCTGGTTGACGATTTTGAGAGCTATACTGATGACGATGCGGCCGGCGAGGCCGTCTGGCAGCACTGGATCGATGGCTTTGGCGTTGTGGATAACGGCTCACAGGCCGGCAATGTCATACCCCCATATTGTGAGCAGACGATTGTCCATGGCGGCTCCCAATCCATGCCGCTTTTGTACGCCAACGAAGCTGGTGTAACGAATTCGGAGGCGGCGTTGACATTAACGACACCGCGCGACTGGACGACAGCAGGCGTTGGGGAATTGTCGCTCTGGTTCCGGGGCGATTCGGCTAATGCGGCCGAGCCGCTGTATCTGGCGATCTCCAACTCCGGCGGTGCGCCCGCCATTGTAGCCAATGATGATTCGGAAGCTGCACTGGCACGCGGATGGGAAGAGTGGCGTGTTCCACTTCAGGCTTTTGCCGATCAGGGAATCAACCTGACCGACGTGGATAAGATCGCGATTGGCCTGGGTAGTAAATCCGGCATGGCAGTGGTTGGCGGCTCAGGGATGATGTATATTGACGACATCCGGCTCCATTAACCGTGAACGGCTCTTTAGAAGTAAGAACTGAGTCAGTGATACGATCAGAATTCGCTTTGACTTGGGCCGCTGCTATTGGGCAGTATAGTAATCTGCGTGAGTCAGGAGACTTGAGAGATGGTGCCCGGGTCTCCGCTGTGCGCCACTTGTGAGAACGGGTATATTATGATATAAACATAACAATAGAAGTAGAATGCACAAGGTTCCAATGAGACACTAACTGAGCAACACATTCTCCGAAGAGACAAGGAATCCCGGCATGTTGAAGTCGAGAGGTTTTACGTTAATAGAGCTTCTGGTCGTGATTGCCATCATCGCGCTGTTGCTTGCCATACTGATGCCTTCATTGCAAAAAGCTCGCCATCAAGCTCGACGGACAGCCTGCGCGGCCCACTTGAAGTCCTGTGGGTATGCCGGCGTCCTCTATAGCAATGATAACGAGGGGCAGTTCCCGTATTGTCATATGGAAGTCTCACCGGGATCCGGCAGCTATGCCGTCTGGATTCAAGGCCGTCAAAATGATCCTGAGACCAAAGGTTTCATGGCGCACGGCCTGTTTTTTTACCACCAGTTGATAACAGAGCCGGAGCTGTTCTACTGCCCCGGCAACAACAATCCCACGCTCCAATTCGGAAAGCTTCCGCCGAATCCTTCCAACAGAGGCGGTGGATGGCCGAGGGGAGATATCCCGGAGGACCTGGGCCCCAATCAATCCTGGGTTCAGACAACTTATCACTATCGATCCCTTTGGGATGAAAAGAAATGGCGGGCCGTGAATTCCGCCCATGATAGTGGCGGCATGGCGTTTATGGCGGATATGTTTTCCGACCCGAACCGCGGTATTCAGTACCATCATAAGGATGGGTATAATGTGGCTTACACGGACGGCCATAGCGAATACGTCAAGGACCTGGAGCACGATGTACAGGAATTCGGAGGCGGATCAACCTATCATGTGGACCACAGCCGTCAGGATTTTGTTTGGAAAAAGTTCTTTGATAAGCTCGTTAAGTATGAGCCACATCAAAACTATTAGCTCCGCTATCAGGGGCGCAAAGTCGCACCTGGATTGGAAGGATGGATTACAATCATGCTTCGACGTGACTTTCTGAAGCATTGTATACTTGCCGCGGGCTCGGTGACCGTATCCCGCGTTCCGGGCCGTACCGCCCCGACTCTGGGCAATAACGACGTGCGGCTTAGCGCGGGCGGGAAGTCACCCAATATCATCTATATCCTGGCGGACGACCTTGGCTACGGCGATCTGTCTTGCCTAAATCCTGGCTCCAAAATATCTACACCCAATTTGGATAGGCTGGCGTCTCAGGGTATGGTTTTCACCGACGCCCACTCGGGCTCGGCCGTATGCACACCTACCCGTTACGGGATCTTGACCGGGTGCTATTGCTGGCGTTCTCGACTGAAAAAGAGCGTCTTGTGGGCCTGGGACGCGCCCTTGATCGAGCCGGACAGACTTACTGTAGGCGATTTGCTGAAGAAACATGGCTACAGCACGGCCTGTATCGGGAAGTGGCATCTAGGTTGGGATTGGCCTACAACCGACGGATCAGGTATTAATGATCGGATCGCGCTCGGGCAGTGGGAGACAAAGAACCGCAACGCATTCGGAAAGAAAGTCGATTTTGCGCGCCCTATTGCCAACGGTCCGACAACACGAGGATTCGACTACTACTTTGGTGACGACGTTCCAAACTTCCCGCCGTATTGCTTCATTGAGAATGACAGAACCGTCGGTATTCCCGCAGAGGAGAAACCTGATGGCATGTTCGGAACTCCCGGTCCGATGATCAAGGGTTGGCAATTGGATAGGATTATGCCTGCGTTGACACAAAAGGCCGTCGAGTACATCACGGTGGAACCAGCGGCTAAACCATTTAATAAGGAGGGCACAAGTCCCTTCTTTCTGTATTTCCCGTTGACGGCACCGCACACGCCCATCGCGCCCACAAGGGAATTCCAGGGAACGAGCAAGGCCGGCGCCTATGGGGACTATGTAAAGCAGGTGGACTGGACCGTCGGGCAGATCATCAAAGCTCTGGAGATGACACATCAGGCCGATAACACCCTCCTGATCTTCACCAGTGACAACGGCTCGCCGGGACGCGACGGTACGAACATGAATGGACCGACCAACTCGGTACGCAGGTACGGTCACAATCCAAGTTTCATCTACCGCGGCATTAAGGCCGATATATGGGAAGGCGGCCATCGCGTGCCCTTCATTGCCCGTTGGCCGGGTCGAATCAAACCCGGTTCCCGGAGCAATGCGACAATCTGCCTGACAGATTTGCTGGCCACAGCCGCCGACATCCTGGGCGTGGAACTGCCCAGAGACGCCGGTGAAGACAGTTTCAGTTTGCTGCCCTGTTTGTTGGGCACGGCACCTAAGGAGCCGAAGCGTAAAGGGGTTGTACACCACTCGATCAATGGATTGTTCGCCATACGAAGCGGAAAGTGGAAGCTCATCGACGGCGCCGGATCAGGTGGGTGGTCGGGTAAAGGTGATGGCCTGCCGGGCCAGTTCTATGATATGGAGGCCGATCCAGCTGAGCAGAACAACCTGTACGGCGATCCTGGGAAAAAGCATATTATCGATCGCTTGAAAAGTCTTTTGGCCGAATATAAAACGCAGGGCCGCAGCAGGCCCANACCATAACACGAAACTGGTGGATTTCTTTGTGTGTACCTAAATTGAAGTGTTACTTCAATCTCATGTTTTAGGAGGATTATTATGTGTGGAAAACTCATTTATATGATGGCTTTTGTTCTGACGCTCGGCATGGCTTTGACACGCGTTGCTGAGGCGGAACTCGTCGGCTGGTGGAAGCTCGACGGCAACGCCATCGATGGTTCCGGTAACGGTAACGACGGCGTCCTCTATGGCGATCCCAAGTGGGTGGACGGAAAAATTGGAGGCGCGCTGCAATTTGACGGCGTGGATGATCGGGTCGAGATGCCCGGGACCAGTCCNGGCGAAGGTTTTGCTGGCACCGAGGGCGAGGTCACCTGGGCGGTCTGGTTCAAGACCGCCGGTGGGGGTGTCTTAAACACCGTCATGTGCCTGGGCCCCGCCGGGGCAGCGCATGTGCGGGGCAACAGATCCATTAATGTCGAAGCCTCAGGCGTCATCATGATACGTGCTCACAGCGTCGGGGCGTTAACTTCGATTAATTCCAGTGGTACCGTTAATGACGACGATTGGCATCATGTGGCCGTCACTATTGCTTTTGAAACGGATGGAGCCAATGATACCATGAAGGTCTATATTGATGGTGATTTGAGTCAAGGCTATGAAGCAGACACGGTGGATATTAACCAGCACCGCAACGACGCCACGGATTTCATTATCACGCTCGGTGCCAGAGGAACAACTCCGTTTAAGGGCTTAATCGATGATGTGCGAATTTACGACCACGCTCTATCGGAGGTCGAGATACTCAGCTCCATGGAGGGTAAGCCATGGCCGTATGCGTTTGGCCCCGATCCGGCTGATGGCGCCCTGCACGAGGATATATGGGTCACCCTTTCCTGGGTGCCGGGTGAGCTTGCGGTCTCACATGATGTGTATCTGGGTGATGATCTCGACGTTGTCGACGAAGCTACGCGAGATTCAGAGGTGTTTCGGGGCAATCAGACAACAACCTTTTACGTGGCCGGCTTTCCCGGATTTGCCTATCCGGAAGGTCTCGTACCGGGCACGACATACTACTGGCGAATTGATGAGGTTAACGATGCCGATCCAAATAGTCCCTGGAAAGGTTCTGTTTGGAGCTTTTCCATTCCGCCCAAGACGGCGTATAATCCCGATCCGGCCGATGGAGCCGAGGTCGCAGATCCGAATACGGTAACGCTTAGCTGGACACAAGGTTTCGGAGCGATTTTGCATACGGTTTATCTTGGCGACGACTACGACGAAGTGGACAGTGCTACCGGGGGTGCGCCCCTGGGAACCACGACCTACAAACCCGGCCCACTTGAACGTGAGAAAGTCTATTACTGGCGAGTCGATGAGTTTGATGCCATCGGCACATATAAAGGCGACATCTGGAGCTTTACGACACCGGGCGCCGTCGGAAATCCGCAGCCAGCGTATAACGCGATGGACGTGCAACTGAACGCAATCCTGAGATGGACGCCGTCCACCAGTGCCGCCTCGCACCAACTCTACTTCGGCACTGATAAAGAAGCCGTGCGCATTGCCGGTCCGGGCTCACCCGAGGACAAAGGCTCCAAGGCATTGGGGGACGAGAGTCATGATCCCGGCTTGCTGGATGCCGACATAACCTACTACTGGCGGGTGGACGAAGTCGATGCCCAGGGCAACACGCTGAAAGGGCCGATCTGGGTGTTCACGACGGGTGCGTTCCTTCTCGTGGAGGACTTCGAGAGCTATACCGACGACGACGCAGCTGGTGAAGCTATCTGGCAACATTGGATCGACGGTTTCGGTATTGCCGACAACGGATCGCAAGTGGGTAATTTACTGCCTCCGTATGCCGAGCAAACGATCGTTCATGGCGGCGCTCAATCGATGCCGCTGTTTTACACCAACGAAGGCGGCGTCACAAACTCGGAAGCGACGTTGACGCTGACATCGCCTCGCGACTGGACACAGGCAGGCGTTTCAGAACTATCGATCTGGTTCAGAGGCGCTTCGGGTAATGCAGTTGATCCAGTGTACGTGGCGGTTTCCAATAGCGCCGGCGCCCCTGCCATCGTGGCGCAAGACGATGCGGAAGCTGCTACAGTCCGCTCGTGGACGCAGTGGCGTATTCCGTTACAGGGATTGACCGATCAGGGCATCAACCTGAGCAATGTGGATCAGATCGCAATCGGCCTGGGTAGCAAAGCTGGCATGGCATCTTCCGGCGGATCGGGGACAATGTACATTGATGACATACGGCTGTATCGGCCCGTTCCATAGCCAGGGACATGGGATGACTGTTAAGAATATTCAAAGAGCTGGTAGCTTGAAAGAGTTATCAGCTCTTTCATTTTNTGACATAGNTCACCTACGAAAAGCCTAAAGTCAAATACTCAAATCCCTGTTGCTACAAGAAATTNTTTCTGAGGTATCCTTGTTACGGCGTTTCGGCCAATGTTACTCACTAATTTGCAGCGTTCATTGAAAACTATGACGCCCGATAAATTTTTTGTAAATTATGTCTTTGGCCTACAATTCACATTTTTTAGGACTCGATTTTAAAAAATAGGCTGGCGTGGAGACATTTTAGCTACATAATGTCACCATGTCAATTTTGGTGTTTTTCAGCTCCTAAAGGTAGTGACTTTGAGTGTATTCTGTCACTCTTCAAAATCTTCAATTTGTNTCAGTTTTGCNCGCCACTCTCCATTTTCATCCGCAATATGTGGTGCGAAAAAAAGCCGGGCAAATCACCCGGCTTTAGACTGCCAATGTATGTTGCTTGCGAAGGCTTCTACTGCGTCCNAATCATGATAATCACGTCTTTTATTTCGTGACCGGGCATGGTTTCGATACCAGTTTCCATGATGCTCTGGCCGTCATACAGGATGTCTGTGACTATTTGGCCCTCGGTTTTCGGATGAAAACGGAAGACGGTTTTCCCTGGTATTATCCCCTCGACAATAAATGTACTTGGCGTTGGGAAATCCATATACTCTTCTTCATAATCACCTTCGCCCCCATTAAACGTGTTATCTCCGGAACTTCCCCTAACACCATACTTGTTACGCGAGCCGCTCCATGACATCGTTTCGGGATCAGGATAACCGTCTCTATACGCTAAGCCGTACGCTTGCGGAGAAATTCCTATTGGGTCTCCGTTCTCATCGACAAACTCACCGGAAATCGTCACTCCCGGTCTGAGCGTAAAATTCAACTGGTTTATTTCCTGTGCCGGCTCAATAAGGACAAGCTTTCGCGTTCGAACAAATCCCCATGGTTCGGCGTCAACATGAACGAGAAACTCCCCTGTCCCTAAACTCTCAATTCGATAATGTCCCTGCTCATCAGTATATGTCAAGAGACGGTCAAAAAGCATATCCCTATGATGGACTGTGACCAACGTCTTAGGAATGACATCACCGGTCGTCTCATCAGTGACAACGCCCTCAAGAACGTATCTTCCCTTTTTCTTCAAATGGATATCTATTCCAACAACAGCATTTTCTTCAGCGAAGTAGACCTTCTGGGCTTCGTTCCTGGCGACGGTTCCCGGATAGTAACATGGCGGGTAAGATTCATCCTTCTCTTCGGCCTTTAAATCAATCGCCATGACATAAACCGGTTGACCATCCAAACCATCCAGAAAATAAGAGCCATCAGATGCGACCAATTCCTGTTCGACGATTCTGTATCGGTTAAGATTGCCTTCGAGTTCATCCAATTCCGCCCAAGCCCATACCCAAAGTTTCTGGTCTCGCAAAGGTTCCCCACTTTCATCCAGAACGAGGCCTGAAATGCTATAGGCAGGCTTGGCCTTCAGCAAAAGGTCTGTTCTTCTCTCTCCGTCGTCCAACGAAAACCAATTGTGCCTGCCAGGCTTATTATCCGGATTGTAGGCAACATCCTGGAAACCGGCAGTATGCGTCGTTCTCAATGAAAATGGGCCGGTGGGGATATTCTCAAACATAAAAGCGCCATCACTGTCAACATCAATGAATATCGCATCGTGCGTTTCGGTGCAAAATAAATATACTTTCGCATGAGCAACAGGCTGGCCGGTTGCTTTCGAAACAACCCGTCCGCCAAGAGCACAATTGCCTTTCGGACGCCGAGCGCTCGGCCCCAAGGTTTCAATTTGGCGTCCGTCCTGCTCATCTTCTTCCAGTGGATAAAGCTCATGTCGCTGGCCGGTCGTTACTCCGCCGGGGTGAGCAATATAGACTTCATCATCGTCATTCCCATAAATTCCATCCTTGCCACAACTGCTGAGGATGAATCTACTTCGCTGGGCTTCGTAGCGATAATCCTGACCGGCCGGACTGTAAACATCCTTCGGTAACGGCTGGTTCAGTTCTTCAAGGCCCTCAGGATGGTAGCCCATTCTCTGTTTGTATCGAATAATCGATATGCTAATTTTGCTGAAATGCTGCGATAATTGTCCTTCCTTGCCTCTGGCCAGAAGCATAGCCTCACGTTCTTCACGCGTCGGAACTTCGGTGAAAAGAGCTTTTACCTCAACAACAACGCTATTATCATCCTGACGCGTTGGAACCAGTTGGATCTTGGACATAATCTGCTTGCCGTTGACGAAGAAGTGTTTGCCCAGGCCCATCCTCATAGTCTGAGCATCATGAATTGCCCGCGAGGTTGTTTTTGTTCCTCCAATTGCTTTGCCTGTGGCGTCGAGGCCTTCTAAGTCAAACTTCGTACCATCAGCTACAATGTGAGGTGTAATCAGAATCTCCGCCACGGGGGTGATGTTGTCTTTGACTTTCATCCAGCCTGTCTGTCCGTTCTTGAGTGTTAGAGTCCCCTGGTCGGAATAGGTGGTTAGTCTCCTTCGGACAGCTTCACCAAGTTCCCTGATTTTTGGATCAATCGCCGCCGTACCTGTGGCGGTTTCCGTTTCGGATGCTTCTGATAGATTTTGAACTGGCGATTTTGCCTCAAGACGAACCGCGCCCAGCGCTAAAAAGCAGACGAGCAAAGTTAATGCAGATATTAAAGCTGTCCCGCTGGATAGTCTGGTTTTTTGGCTGTGTCCCGGATCAAGCAACAAATCAATCCTAGATAACAATCTGCCCTCAAACAGAGCCACCGTTTTGAGCTGGATCTTTTCGAGCCTGGTCTCGGCAATACGTGAGAGAAACTTTGTGTAATCCATGATACGTGCTCCTTTCTCGATAACATAATTATCACATATTTGTTCCCGCTCTTGAGTAAGCTGAAAACTGGCATACCAAACAAGCGGATGGAAGAAAAAGGCCGCCTCAATGATACGCTGAAACAAATTCGTCAGACAGTCCCGTCGCTCAATGTGCGCCAACTCATGATGCAGGACCATTTGAATTTCTTCCGGAGCTGCATTGACATACATTTCTGGCGGTAGCATGATGACCGGACGCCATATCCCGAAGCACACCGGACAATCGATCTGGGAAGTGAGCAGAATGCGCAGTTTCTTACCGTACACATCCCCGATGCGTCTGTCGTCAGAGACTGGATCGGCCTTCAAATATAATCGGTGAAGCCGGAACCAACCAATTAGGAGCCGGATGAACATGAAAACGGTTCCGACAAGCCACAGCCCAGCCAAGACGGCTCTGACAGGAAACGCTCGTGAAGAATCTGCAGGACTTATATCGGTCGTAGACAATAACCTCGGTGAATGCATCTCCGTCGGTGCGGTCGGGACAAGTTCGGCACGAGAGTCGTCATACACTTGGGATGACGCGGTTTGGGTGGGTCGACTCTTCGCGGGAAGAACCTTGAGATTTAATTTTGGCCCATGGAGCAATATCCCTGGCAATGTCACGATACTGACGAGTGCGTACAACCAGATCATATGTCGGTAAACGGAAGCTCCAATTTTCGCTACCTTGACAAGCACACAGACCAGCGGCGTCAGCAAAGCAGCGACTACGGATGCAATCAGAAGATAATTAATGATTCCATCAGTGATTACGGTTGAGATCTCATTCATTTCTCTCCCTTTCTTTTTCTTTGATGAGCTTTCGAATTTGAATTAACTCTTTCTCACTGATACGATCTTGCTCGACCAGACTATTTAACAACAATGAGGGAGAGCCCTCGAAGAGACGATCTAGAACATCACCTAACATGCCGTGGCGTACTGTTTTTTTGCTAATAGTAGGTCGGTAAACATACGTGCGCTCATGCACATCGTGCTTTAAGTAGCCTTTAGCTTCGAGCTTCCGCATCATGGTAAGGATTGTACTATAGGCGGGTTTTCGTCCTCGGCCCAACACATCCTTGACATCATGAACTGTCGCCTCGCCCTTTTCCCATACGACATTCATGATTTGTAGTTCCACCCTGCCCAGCCTAATTTGGGAACTTCCTTTCTTGGTCATGCTAAGTCTCCTATTCACAAACCAGCTATATAAGTAATATTACCATAGTAGTAGAATGGTTCAACTAAAATTCGGAAAAATCTGAAAAATTTAGGAAGAACTGTCATAGGCCTCATTTCTAGCCCAAAAATCCCGTAAAATCATTCGTTGGCGCTTCGTAAGCCAACCAGAAATAATTTAATTGTGATTTTCCTGAGGCAATCTGAACAACAGGTCAGAAATGTCATAAACGCACACTTCTGATCCTTCCGTAAGTGTTTCTACTGTCGCCATGATAATGACACCGTCCTCAACGTCACTGCGGGCCACAAACTATGAGCTGCCCGCACAGACACGCTAGGCCGAACGGATTAGGATCGCTGATCCCTCCCGTTCGACAATCCATATGTTGCGAAAAGGGTTGTATCATATCCTTTATCTATACGTCGATGGATCGTAGGTTGCTCATGACGCCGAACCGTTAAATAGCCTGGAAGACACATACGGCGACTTGTATTTTGGCATCGGCAGCAACCTCGAGGCAGGTACCTTCTTCTCCGGCCTGATCGATGACATCCGCATCTACAACCGGGTTGTGACACCGTAGAGCATTGCTGTTATGACATGAAGAGACGAAGAGCTTACAGCTTGAAAGACTTGTGAGCTCTTTCATTTTTTGGACAAGTTCATTGAAGACGAAGGCGATACGAAAAATTTTCTCCTCGGCCCAAAAGTTAGCATTTTTTAGGACTTGATAGGGCAAAAATAGGGATTTGTAGTGACATTTGGGAGACATGGCGAGTCAAGAAAATCTGGCCTCTCGAAGGCCGAGAAATTGGGGCCACATAGGTGGTGACATATCACTCTTTAAAATCTTCAATTTGTTCCAATTTTGCCCGCCACTTCTCAGCTTTTTCTGGTTTGTTCCAGGATTCGTAGAATTCAGAGTCTTCTGGCTGTAGTCGAGGCACACAGGTTGCTCACTTTGACTCACGATAAACATTTTTCCAAAGATGGCCACTCTATCAACCGGGTATTTGCAATGCCGTGCCTGCGGCCGCTAGAATGTTTCAAAAATTACCTGTTGTTCATAGATCGTACCTTAAATGTATCGGAAAGATGTCGGAACAAAGAACGAGCCTGTGTGCACAATATCAGGGGCAGCAAAAAAGAGAGTGGTCATGATGGTAGAGAGTCTATCAATATTGCGTAAAATGTTTGTGATTGTTACAGCATGGTTTACGTCGCTGTATTCCAGCGCTTGTGCATTGGAGATGAAAAGTGTCTCGATACCGCGCAATATCGGCTCGCGACTCGAGCTTTTCGTTGACGATTGGCTCATAGAGACAATGTCGAATACGCGCCTAAAAATGCACACCCCTGTGAAAAAAGAAGTCGTATTCAACTTCGATGCTCCTTGGGAAGGAGGGCTGAGCACATACGTCACTATCATGATAGACCAAGACCACTTTCGCATGTATTATCGCGGCGGCGGAGACCTTTCACGCGAATATACCTGTCTGGCGGAAAGCCAGGATGGCATTCGCTGGACCAGGCCGTCGTTGGGGCTTTTTGATTTCAACGGATCTAAAAATAACAACATTATCTGGACTGGGCAGAAGAAGGCCTATTGGGAATCGCACAACTTTTCGCCCTTCAAAGATACACATCCTGACACGCCATCCTCCGAACGATACAAGGCGGTCACGTTGGGCAGACAGGTTATCGATGGGGAAAGACAGAAGGTTTTGCTTGCTTTTGTCTCACCGGATGGGATCAACTGGAGGAGGCTCCAGGACGAACCAATAATTACAGAAGGATCATTCGATTCGCATAATACGGTTATCTGGGATAGCGCGCGCCAACAATATGCCTGTTATTTTCGACAGGGCCGCGATGGAAAACGTAGCGTCCGTCGAAGTATTTCAAACGATTTTATCCACTGGAGCCAACCGGAATGGCTGGATTTTGGCCCCTCCCCCCTCGAACATTTCTACACGAACGGCATTATCGCCTATTTCCGTGCTCCTCACATTTATCTTGGCTTCCCGATGCGTTTTGTACCTGAACGGACACGTGTAGGAGTGGAAGAGCGAAAGACCGACGGCCTTTCAGATGCGGTATTCATGTCGAGTCGAGATGGCATCCGTTGGGATCGAACATTCATGGAAGCTTTTATCCGGCCTGGTCTTAATGAAGCAAACTGGGGTGGAGCACACGGTAATAACACACCTGCATGGGGAATCATTCAGACAAGCGATAGAGAGATATCGCTGTATGTAAGCGAGAACTACGGTCACTATCCCGATGGTGCCAATAGAGTGCCTTGTTTACGTCGGTCGGTTGTGCGAGTAGACGGATTTGTCTCGGTAAATGCTCCTTATGACGGTGGCCAGATGCTGACCAAGTCTCTCATTTTCAAAGGCACACAATTGACAATAGACTATTCTACATCTGCTGTTGGAAGTATCACGGTGGAGATTCAAGACCAGCTTGGCGTTGCAATTCCCGGTTTTGCCTTCACGGATGCGATCGAAATCTACGGCGATGAGATTGAACGCGTTGTGTCCTGGAAGCATGGCAACGATGTGAGTCAATTGGCTGCCCGGCCGATCTGTCTTCGGTTTGTAATGAAGGATGCTGACCTTTATTCAATTCGTCTTGTGCGATGACACCTTCCAGAAGACGTCCGGTTGGGATATAAAGACCGTCGTTTTGAGAAATTGCAAGGAGATCGATATGAAGTCAAATGTAGTACTTAAAGCAATGCCATTGATTTTTGTGTTTTGCATAGTCAATGTACGCAGACAGGCATTCGCAGAGCCGACCAAGATGATTATGCCCATTGGAATGGTAAACGCCTGTCGACCAGAAGCAGCCGCACGAGATGCACTTGTACTCGGCCAAATAAAGGACGTCAAAGGTCGGCCGGGCAACTACGCTCTCGAGGTATGTGCTGCAATTGCTGCTGCGACAGCGGAAGCTCTGCGGCCTGACGCTACGACAGATTCGGTCATCGAGACGGCCCTGGCCCAGTTGCCATCGGAGCCACACAGGGAGGTGGAACAGGGTCTCAAGTGGGCAAGAAACGCTGAAGACTGGAAGGAACTACGTCCGTTATATGAAAAACGCTACGAGGGCAAGCGCATATCTAATGCCGTAGAGGTTCTTTCCGGTGGACTCGCGTGCTTTCTTATGGCTGATGGGCAACCACGTGAGGCCATTATCTATGCCGTGAATCTTGGGCGGGACACCGACTGTAAAGCGTACGTAGCGGGTGGTCTATCAGGTGCTCTGAGAGGAATCGAAGCGATTCCCTCGGAGTGGATTGAGACGGTGGAAAAGGAGGTTATTGACGATCCTTACACAGTTTCCTGTCGTACCGCTCGCCAAGCAGCCGAAGGTCTCTATCAAGCATGCATCAATGAGATGCAAAAAACTCAAAAGAGTATGAATGAAATTGATTTCATGATTAATAAGCAAAGATAAGATATAATCCATTCTTTAACGTCTAATCATGACAGGAGACCGCATTATGAAAACGAATCGACGAACATTTATCTCCACAACTGCTCTCGTGGGGAGCTCCGCAGCCATATTGCCTCTATCGTCCTTTGGTGCGACGAAACAATCGAAAAAGGATTATCCAGATTATTCGATGCTCGATCAAGTACTTCAACGACCAGTACTAAAGAGAGAGCTATTTCCTTCACCGGTCATCATTAAAACCATTGAATTACTGCAGAATCGGAACAATTTTATATGCCGTGTGCGTTCTAAAGATGGAGCTGAAGGACTTTCGATCGGTCACCCATTCATATCCAAGCAAGGCTATCCAATGTTTAATAATTGTGTACGCCATCGTTTTCTTGGAAAAGATGCACGCGACTTAGATCGACTGGTCTTCGACGCTGCTGAACGCAATGTGAAATCTCAAGGTGTCCCTCTCTGCGTGCAGATAGCCACACTGGAATTTGCCGTTCTCGATATGCTGGGTACTATTGCAAATAAGCCCGTCGGCCAATTAATCGGAGACATCCACCATCCGGAAATTGCGATTTACTTGGGCACCCGAGTATCGGATATGCGCAGGAAAGAGCCAGAAGTTTCGCTGAAGCTGGTCAAAAAGGATTGGTTAGAAACTGAGGCCAAGGCCATTAAACTACGAGCAGGCCGTGGAGACAATCTCGGTTCCGATATCGATAATGCTCCGGGAAGGACGGAAAAACTCATCCGGATGGCACGGGAGATGTTTGGCGACAAAATGGTTCTCATGATCGATGGCAACGGCTCGTATTCAGTGAAAGAAGCCATCCGCATCGGAAAGTTACTGGAAGAATACGGTTATTATTTCTATGAAGAACCCATTCCCTGGGATTGGTATGAAGAACAGAAACAAGTAGCCGATGCGCTCAAGATTCCCATGGCGGGTGGTGAGGAAGAATTTGGCATGCATGCCTTCCGTTG
>JGI2171J19970_10000793_pt1 | contig 17417 bp, 17 predicted proteins | sample DeeMarSWOR324_28_FD_19970 | JGI IMG/M metagenome (IMG submission 19970) | reverse complement strand
TCAGAATCCCACCACAATTCGGATCAAGGAAATGAGAGCGAAAGCCAAGCACACTGTCAGGAACCACTTGAACACATGGCTAATCCGATATCGAGCACTAGCTACGTGAATTATTGTCATTATGATGGTAATGCTGAGACACTTGAGGAGAAAGACTAGAATACTAATTGGAAAAATCAGACCCGAGCCTCCCCCCAGGTAGAGGTCAACAAAGAGGGCGGTGAAGACATAAAATCGAAAGAGTCGAGCTAGCTCAAAGATTCCTAATAATGGTCCTCCATATTCGGTAAGTGGTCCAGCAAAGATTTCTTGCTCAGCCTCAGGAATATCGCCAAAGGGTCGCATCCACGATTTCGTCAGTAATGCCAGGAAAAGGGCTAAGGCTGCGAATGGATAGTGGAAAATAAACCAATTCGGAAGAACGGTCCACAAGAAATTACCCTCCTGAGCTAAGATGACATCGGTAATTGAGAGTGTGAAACCGTAACCACCGCGAGCCAGAGCAAGGGGCGGAATGAGAATCGCAATAGCAAGAGGAAGTTCCACACTGAGAATAATCGCAACTTCTCGACTCGCCCCGATCTTTCCCCAAGGTGAACCAGATGCCCATCCTGCAATGACAAAGGCGAGAGAGAACATCACGGAAAAGTAGAGAACCACAATAAGGTCCCACGACAGGGGACCAGGCCAGTAAGGGATTCCCGGGGGAATCATAAAGCTGAGAATGAGGATCGCGCTTAACGCTACTAAGGGTGAAAGAATATACAGAAATTTATTGGCTAAACACGGAATGAAACGTTCCTTACCAAATAATTTGATAATGTCTGCGACTGGTTGAACCAAAGGAGGTCCACGTCTAGCCTGTAATCGTGCGGATAATTTTCGAAATACCCAAGCGCCTACCCAACTGAAAAAGAAGGCTAGTCCAATTGCTGCAAAATAAAGCCCTAAGATGAATAGAAAGTCCACAAGTGTTACCATTATATCCACCCCAGGAATAGCCACAAGAGGAGCAGTAGTGCAAATAAGACAAACCAAAGTACATACATGTTGGCTAGGCCCGTGTGAGTCTTTCTCACACTATTCAACAACGATCGGAAAGGATATGCAAACACTGTCGATGAAGGTCTCACCTCATCCACTTTCAAATACGGATCATGTAATGCACCCCCAGTCATAGGCATGGTCTTATCGTCGGCTTCAACGGGTTGAACTCCCCATCGGAATCGATAGAGTACATACCCAACTACTAGACCCATGAACAATAACGTGGCAAGTAGAAAGACATCCAAGGAGACCCAGATCAAAGGATTTACCGGTGGAGGTATTGCCGCTGGTAATAGTGGATATGTTGCAGGATAGATTAAGAATCCAAGTGCCAGTTGGGGAAAAATACCGAAGAGAATACAGCCTGCTGCAAGTATCAGTGATGGGGCTACCATGCTTTTTGGTGCTGAGTGCACATCAGCATACGTCTCAGGAGCATGACCTAAGAATACGGAACATAACATGCGGAGGAAAACTCCGAAAGTTAATGCAGAAGTGAAAATCGCTATGAGCGCAAAAGTAGGCTGTCCCGCTGCTATACACGCATTATAAACCATCCATTTGCTAACAAAACCGTTTAGTAAGGGAACACCAGCGATCGCTAAAGATCCAATTAGCATAACATATCCTGTACGGGGCATGGCGTGGAGCAATCCACCTAACTTGTTGATATCACGAGTACCAGTTTCATGTTCAATTGCTCCTGCACTAAAGAACAGGACTGATTTGAAAAGGCTATGATTTAGCAAGTGGAAAAGACCCGCTGCGATTCCGCCTGCAGCAACAACGAGCCAAACGGGATCGGCAAAAAGAGTGTTGGAAGTTATTGCTAGTCCGCCGATACCCAAACCAAGAATTACATAACCCATTTGACTGACACTATCAAAGGCGAGAAGACGTTTCAGATCGTTTTGAGCGAAGGCGATGATTACGCAAATAAGCATGGTGAGTACGCCAAGGATGCAAATTATGAGCCAGAAATTTATGCTGATGAAAAGCGAATAGAACATAAGAAGGACAAGGAACGCCGGCATTCCAGCGACTTTGATCATCATTGCATGCAGTAAAGTGCTAATGGGTGCTGGTGCAGCTGTGGATGCATCAGGAAGCCAGGTATGAATGGGAAAGGAAGGAACCTTTACAAGAAAACCGAGGAATATCAAAAAAATCGCAAGCTTACCTATGAACCCAAGAAGCAATCCAGAAGCGATCAGGAAATCAATACTAAACACTCCAATTCCTGCAAACCCACTGATCTGAGCTTCTTGGTAAATTAAACCAAGTCCGACCACCCCAAAAAAGGAAGCAAAGATTTGAATAACGAAATACTTCAAGGCGCCTTCGTATGATGTAGCTTTCAAATAATGAGCAATTAGTGGAGCTGAACTGATAGTGGCAAGCTCAGCAAACAAGAAGACCCAAAGAAGGTTCCAACTATAAGCCATGCCCACTAAGCTACCTAAAGTCAGAAGCACGAAAAAGCTGTAGTAACCTCTTCGTTTCTCAATATATTTGATCGAATAAACCACAACGAGGAAGCCAATGAAAGTGGCAATGAGGGCGATTAAGTTCGTATACCCGTTGACAGTAAAGCTGAAACCTAACAAACTTGGAAGGCTAATCAGTAGAGGCAAATAAAAGAAATTGAATATCACGACAAAGAGTGCAACTCCCGTGGCTAGAACTGCTACGATATCGTTAGCTCTCGTAATTTTCATCCCAAGGAGAGAAAGGGCTGCGGCTATGTAGAATATTACAACGATGATGGTTGGGTCTATCATTGTTATTTCATCCGAAAGCGCTTGGATACTTCCCGCAACGTGTTAGTTGATTGTGTCCTTGTTGTCTGGTCGGTAATTGTGGTTAATCGATCTGTACAAGCCATGCACGGATCGACTGATGCTACAGTTATTGGGACATCCGCCAAATCCTGTCCACGCAACATGAAGAGCAGTGCATAATCGTTCAAATAGGAAGGTGTGCGAACTCTCGCCCTTTCAGGGGTGTTGGTTCCGTTTGAAACCAGATAATACAGGAGTTCACCTCGTGGTGCTTCAACGCGACCGACTGCCTCTCCCGGAGGGAATTCTGTTACTTCTGCTCTAATGGGTCCACTTGTAGTTTTGAGTTTATCTAAGCAATATTGACTAATCTTCACAGATTCTACCAATTCACCCAAGCGAACCAGCGCCATGGAAAAGATGTCTCCATCCTCGGCGGTAATTACATCGAATGGGACTTCATCGTATGCGTCGTAAGGATCGTCCTTTCGAACATCGATTTTCATTCCAACGGATCGAGCAACCGGACCGACCACACAGATCTTTTTCGCAATCTCTTTATCCAATGTTCCGATACCCACGGTTCGCGCATGAATGCCTCCATCCTCTAACACTGCCTTAGTCGCAGTCACGGTGGCTTTGTAGAGAACTTTAAGTTTCTCTTCAATTTTTGGAATCATGTCTTTGTCAATGTCTCTGCGTACTCCACCAATGGTATTCATGGCATAATGTTGTCGATTCCCTGAAATGGATTCCAGTACGTCCAGGACGTGTTCACGGTCCCGCCATATCAACATGAACAAAGTCTTGAATCCAATAAGTTCCATTCCAACACCTGCCCAGAGTAAGTGACTGTGGATTCGTTCCAGTTCCGCCATGAGGGTTCGGATATAACGTGCGCGATCAGGAAGCTCAATTTCACCAAGCATTTCAACCGTACGTGTATACGCCGTAGTATGCGCAGCACTGCAAATGCCACACACCCGTTCGAAGAGGTAGAGATTTTGCCAATAGCTCCGATCTTCGGCGAGCTTCATGATTCCCCGATAGTTGTATCCCAATTTCAGATCCACATCTAATACCTTTTCACCTTCCACTTTCAGTTTGAAGTATTCACCTTCAAGTAAGGCGGGATGGAAGGGTCCCAGAGGTACAACATATTCAGGGGCTACAACGTCGTCAATTTGCATTGGGATGGTTTTCTTCTTGGTTTCTTTCTTTTTTGTCATCTAACCCACTTCCTCCAAAGGCCATGCATAGGGAAGAAACAGTTTCCGGGGATCGGGATGACCTTCAAACTTGATTCCCATAAGATCCATCAATTCGCGTTCAGCCCAATTGGCAGACCAAGCAATATTGGTAATTGAATCAATGACTGGATTTTTTCTAGGCAGTCGGACTTTCATAGAGATATGAAGGCGTTGTTCTTGGTGTGAAAAATCAAAATGATATACAATGTCAAATCCTTGGATGCCCTCATCATTGGCTGAGATGGCAACTAATTTTCCTTCTAATTTCTTTACTAAAAGTTGAGTGATTTCTTTGATTCGGGTTGGCTGGGACCGAATAAAAAAGCGGTTATAGTGGTCGCAGTGCTCTTCCATGTAATCCTTTTTCAACAGCTTCTTCAATTGCCCACGAATTTCATCCATTCGTCCCATTTAGTTACCTCCCAGACCAAGTTTCGCAATGAGCGAGTCGGTTTTAAGACGGTGCTTGTCTAAACCGATTTCTTGGGGTTTGAAGCCCAACCCCAATGCCATCAATTCCATCAAATTGAGCATTGGGAGATCGTAGCGAATACCTTCCCTTCTCAAAAGGAGTTGGGCTTTCTCTAATACATCAAAGCACCCCGGGCATGTTGTCACCATGCAATCTGCTTTCGCTTCTTGCATCTTATCTAATTTGAACTTAGATCGCTCTTCCATTGCCTCATCTAGGGAATATAATGAGAGAGGAAATCCGCAACAAATCTTCTCAGCACCATAATCTACGACTTTGACTCCCAACGTATCGAGGATGTCATCGAAATATGAGACGAATTTCTCATTTGGGCTCTTGTAAAGCTTACAACCATATTGTACAGCAACTTTCACTTTTGATAGAGACTGCTTAAAGGCGTCTTTCAGTGATTTCAAGCCAATATCTTCGACAATGACCTCCAGGAAATGTTTGACTTTAATCTTGCCTTCGAATTCTTTGTTAAGAGGCGCTAGCCTGGAATTCACTTCGGTTAGAAGCTGTGTGTCATTTACCAGGTTTTCTCTGGCCTCGTAGAGGGTTTCCCAGCATCCATTGCATACGGTTAATACGTCCTTACCGATTGCTTCTGCGAGTGCAAGGTTGCGGGCTGAAACGTATAGCCATGCATCGTGGTTAGCCAATCGGACAATTTCGGGGACCGGACAGCAGGTTGCTCCTTCCATGTCAATAAGTTTCATTTTCAAACGGGGGGCAATCCGGCGAAGTGAGGCTTCAGCAAAAGGTTGCATCGAAGGAATATAACAGCCCAAAAACAATGCATAGCTCTTCGTCATTGATTACTAGCCCTCATCTTCTGTCTTATCATCTCTATCGCTCCAGGTGGCCTTATCATAAAGATCAGTGTCTTTCACAAGCTTTTCAAGTTCCTCTCTTGCATCTTCATGTTTATAGGCCGTAGGAGGCTTCCGATTAATCCCAAGTGTTTCTCGAACTTTTTCACGGGTGACTACAAGCTTTGGAACATGACCCACACGGATGATATTCTCGATTGGATCTTTGAAGGACTCAGGGAGTGTTTTCACCTTTTTCCTCCAAGGATACAAGGTGAGTTCGTCATCACTCATCAGATTTCGCCTCCATTGTCTCTTTAGCCTCTTTTCTAGAGACAACCTGTAGAGCACCGGTGCTGCAGTATTTTGCACAACGCGGGTCCCCATCGCAAAAGTCACATTTGTAACTGATACCCAAGGCTTTCTCAAAAATTGGGACAGAGATGGGGCAGGCGAAATTGCAGGATTTACAACCAATACATCGAAGTCGATCAATTGTCACGATTCCAGTGTCAGGGTCTCTTTTGATGGCTTTGGGTTCGGTGGGACATGCCGCTTCACAGATTGGATGTTCACAATGAGTGCAGTGGGCGTTGATGAAACTAGTGGGGTCGTTAGCGTCAGGATAAATTCGAATGTAAGCTTTGTCGAGGTCTGCTTCTTCAAAATGATAAAAGGAACACGAAATCATGCAATAGTAGCAGCCAGAACACTTCTCTGGATTGTAAACCAGCACCTTCTGTTTCAAGAAGTCATCTGACATTCAATTCCTTCCACAGGAGAAGATAATATGTCGGAGTACTACGCACAGTTAGCGCCTATAAATGTAATAATCCGACTAATTGCTAAGCAGTTCTTACAAAATGCACCGAACAAGAGATGCAGGGATCATAAGCACGAATGAGCATGTTCAAACGAAGCTCGGCCTCATCTTTGGATAATTCCTGGAGGACGGGAGAAAGGGATCGTACATCAGCTTCTATGTTGGAATAATTCATGGCTGTGGGTGTAATAACATCAGCTGCGAGAACCCTTCCGCGGGCATTAAATCTGTATTCGTGGACTAGGACACCTCGTGGAGCTTCAACTGCGACTGCACCAGAGCCTGAACGAGTTTTATAATCAACGATATCGGCATGTAGGTTCTGAGTCAGGAGGTCATCAATAATTTCGATGCTCTGGTCAAGATAATGGAGATACTCGATTGCTTGGCCCAGATTCATCTGAAAGATGTCGTAACTGGGAAGTTTCAAACCCACCTTTTTTGTCATCCGTTTCGCGTTATCCGATAGCTGATCCTTCGCAACATTTAGTCGACCAAGTGAGCCGACGACAAAGGGTTTTCCTTCAACTTCACTAAATTTCGCGTGGGCATACGGTACATTACGCTCTTTGATGAGACTAGTATATTCAGATTCAGGGACTCGTAAACCTTTATCCGTGACTAAATCTCCTTCATAAAGAGGATAGTCTTTGGCATGTTTTACGGCTAAGTATTGGCTTCGTCGAACTAGTTTCGGCTCTGCAAACATTCCCATTAATTCGATTTGGGCTTCAGCATCAGGAATCGCCTCTTGAAGTCGCTTCCGCATCGATTGTAATTGTGAGGAGGTTGGGACGTGTGTGTACCCGCCGACAACGGCACATAACGCGTGGGTATGTCGTCCGCCAATGAGTTCCATAAGGTCGTTAGCCAGTTTCTTGAGCCGAAGTGCTCGTTGGACTTCTTCTTGGTATTTAGGTAGCATTTCAATAACGTTGCGTGCTCCGACATAGTCAGGAAGAGCAAGGAAGTTGATGTGCAGAGCGTGACTCGCTAGATTATCGCCAATAAGTTGGAGTTTGCGTAACTGGTGAGTCTGTAGGTGAGGCTCGATTTGCATAGCGGCTTCAACTGCACGTAATGCTGCAATGGCATGTGAATGACTGCAAATTCCACAAATTCGGGACATGATATGAGAGACTTCATTATGTCCATGATCTCGGAGGAAAGCTTCGAATAAACGGGTTCCTTCGGTAATTCGCATTTCGACTCGCGGTTCTTTTCCTTCTTTGAGTTCTACAAATAGGTCGCCATGTCCTTCGACACGAGCTATATGGTGGATGTCGAACTTCGCTAGAGCCATTCTATGTTTAACCTCCGTTTCAGTTGCTTCATGAACTCTTCTGCTGAGGCGTTAAACATTCGGAATTTCCGAACCACCAAGTCAAAACTCGCGCCTTTCTGAGAGAACATGTCAATCTCAGATTCCACATTCGCCTGAGGCACCGGACCCCAACATCCTTCACATGGGAAACCTAAACTAGGACATAGGGCTCCACACCCAGCTCGCGTTATGGGCCCCAAGCACAGTTCTCCCTCTTTCATCAAGCAGACATTCTCTTTCATGCGACACTCAACACAAACCGCATAGTTCTTTTCCCGTGGCTCAGCACCTGTCAAAAGTGCTGTCAAAAATTCCACAAATTCCTGACCACTAATGGGACATCCCTGTAACTCATAATCAATTTTCACATGGGATTTTAATGGCAAAATTTGGGGAAAGGTGTTAACATGAGAAGCGTCACCATACACGCTCTGTTTGAACTCCTCGATATTTCGTCCATTTCGAATAGCATTTACTCCTCCTGTAGTGGCACAAGCTCCCATGGCGACTAGGATCTTAGAATTCTCTCGCAGCTCTTTAAGCCGAGTGAGCTCTGCTTCATTCGTAACGGAACCTTCAACGAAGCAAACATCATATGGACCTGGATGAGTCGCGGAACTTCCCATCCGAAATTGGACCAAATTGATATGTCCCAATATATCAAGTAGGTCATCTTCGAGGTTAAGGATTTCCAATTGACACCCAGCACAACAAGTCAACCCATAGAGGGCCACTACTGGTTTTGGTTTCCCTGTAGACATAACAGACTCTCCTTAGGTCTTCGTTTATACCGCACCTCGCTGAGTCTTGGCTTCTTTATAGCTGAACACAGGACCATCTTGACAGACAAATTTGGATCCAACCAGACAATGACTACAATGCCCGACACCGCATTTCATCCGACGCTCTAAGGATAAATAAACACGGTCATCAGGCAAGCCAATTTTTTCCAACTCCCGCATGACAAATTTATACATAATTGGAGGTCCGCAGACCAGTGCGTAGGTGTCTTTAGGTGAAATCGTGATTCGGTCAAAAAGGATCGTCACTACTCCGATATTTCCTGCCCAACAGTGTTCATCATCTCGGTCAACGGTTGCAACGTATTCGACATCACGACGATTATCCCAGATGTATAACTCGTCTTTGAAGAGGAGTTCTTCTGGACATCGGGCACCGTACATGATTTGAAGTGTACCGTAATCGTCACGGTTTTCAAGAATGTCTAGAATTGCCGGTCGGAGAGGAACCAATCCAATTCCTCCTCCAATGATAACGACATTTTTTCCTTTCAGTTTCTCCATGGGCCATCCGTGCCCAAAGGGTCCACGCAATCCAACGATGCTATCCTGTGCGAGATTCTGAAGTGCATTGGTGAGGCTTCCGACCGAACGGATGCAGAAATCAAATGAACCCGTCTGATTCGGGGATGAGCAGATCCCAAATGGTGCTTCTCCATGGCCAAATAATGATAAGAGCATGAATTGGCCGGGAATGAAGTTGAACTGCTTTTGTTGGTCTTTATTGACATATTCAACGGTGTAAAGGTTTGTATCTGGAGTCTGAGGAGTAACCCTTACAATGCGAGCCATGTTGTATTGGTAAGCGTTTTTTTCTGTACGAGTTGCAGTAGACTGAGTCACCTAACTAGTTCCCTCCTTTTTGGATATCTGAAAGCAATTCAATCATATCGATGTCTGCAGGACAAGCCCGTGTGCACCGTCCGCAGCCTACACAGCCAATCTGATTGATTTGTTCTGGTTCTATCCAGAATTTATGGTAAATGCGGAATCTCACTCGCGATGGGATAGTTGGTCGGAAATTGTGACCACCAGCAACGAGAGCAAAGTCAACGAGTTGACATGAATCCCATTTTCGCACTCGTGCCCCTTCTTTGAGATTCAATTCTACCCGGTCACTAACATCAAAGCAGAAACATGTTGGACACACCATGGTACAGGCGCCGCATCCAAAGCATCGTCTCCCGAGGCGATTCCACATTTCAGCTTCGTAGCTTGCGTCAAATTGACTGGGAATTTCTTCAAAGCTATCAAGAGGATCTGGGAAGGTTTGATTCCGTTGGGTTAGGGTCTTTTTGACTAGTTTTGTCTGTTCTGTTGATGCAGGTGAAAACAGGATTTTACAAAATTCGACGACTTTCCTTCCAGTTTCAGTTAATACGTCCACATAGTAGGTGTTATCCAATTCAGTTAGCATGAGGTCTGCACTGTCAGTAGTGTGGAGGGTGCCTGCTGATTTACAGAAACTGTCCTCACATGGCAATAAGCAATTCAACCCAATGATAATACCTTCTTCTCGGCGACGAGTACGATACGGATCTGGATATATCTGTGTCAAAATGAGATCATGAAATTTAATTGCAGCAAGATCGCAGGAATGCACTCCAAAAACGAGGAATCGCTTTCCATTCCATAATGATTCAATATCGCTTTGGGCAAGGGTGTCATGTATTGTGAGTGTGGGGCTTTGAGAAAAAGTCACCATATCCTCTGTGGGTGGAATGAAGAACTTCTTAGGCGGAAGAATAGTTGTGTCATAATCCAAGCGAAGCTGTGAACCATCTGTGATAGTATCAAACTTGAATTGGGATTGATTCGCAACCGGACCATACACCGTGAGAACTTGGGTGAGCTGCCGGACAAGTTTCGGAATATCTTTCTTCTTCAGTATGAGTGCAGCAACTTTCTTTTTCGGAGGCACATAATCCACCCAGTCCACACATGTTAGTGTCTTCAGAGCTGTTCGCTAACAACCTTGTGTGCTTAAAATGTCTTAGGGTAATTCAACATAGGGGTTTTTTGCCTTTCCGAAATCACCAAAGGGCATTTATAAGCAAGGTCGTGAGCGTAAAAGACATAAAATGCCAGTTAGATAATTTTTTATTTTAGTTAACCGAGTAATAACTGCTCTCCACATTGGAGGGCTTGGAAAGGGAACTAGGAATTGAATGTTTTCAAACGCAAAGCATTAGTAAGTACGATAAGTCTCGTGTTTGTGCTCTCGGTATTCATTTTACCAATACAACTTGGCGCAAACATTTCCTACGTGCAAACACGCAACACAATTGCTGTTGTCCAGACTAGCTCAGACAGCGCAATTGCCAAATCAATCGAAGAGATGAACCTTACTCGGTTCAATCACCCTATGGTCTTCATCCAAGTAAAATCTCCAGCTATCCTTCAGTCAATTGCTCAAAATAGCAAATACCTAATAACAATTTATGTCGGACATGGGAATCCAGAAGGTTTGAAAGTTGGTGCTAGCACCGTGTCATGGTCCAGCTTGAATGACTGGATAGAAAATACTGAACTGACTTTTAGTATTATCGTTTCTTGTTATAGCCGTGAAGCTGTGCCATTTGAATCGCGAAAGAGTTTCGGATTTCCAGGAGTTGTGGATAGCCGTATTGCTGGGCTGTTTACACAAATTCTGATTGCAGGCCTTTTGAATATCCTTGATGTGGTCCAGATACTGCTCGCGAAGTTCTTCACCAGCGAATTCCTTGCATTGATTCTCAATCCTCAACTGCCTCTTGCTTGGGGACCATGGAGTGATTGGATGACGAATGAAGCTCTTAACACCATAATGACTGGTGCATTGTGGATGATTCTTGCTGCTGGTATCGTAGCGTTCCTGATTTTCATTGGACCATATATACTCATATACCTACCAGAATTGGCGTGGCTTGTATACCTGTTAGGAACTAGTTTTGGTGCTTGGCTTTTTGGAGGAATAGTTGGCATACTTGGAGCCGTTTGCGCTAAACTAGAACTGTGGTATAGAACAAGATACGACTCTGAAACTCACCTGTTCTGGGACCAAGCGTTCTTTGCACTTAAAAGTTTAATCTTCCACTTTTACTATTGGTATTCACCAGTTGTAGAGAATATACATTATTAGACTTGGTAAGCCAAAGGTTTGGGTGAAAAAAATGACAGAAACTCAACCAAAGGTCTTTCTCAGTAATCGGATTTTCCGAAGTCTAATTCTAGTAGCAATGATTCTTCTTTTTGGAGGAATTATTCTAGCTATCCTCTTAGGAACGCTTTGGGTAATTGCTGTGGGATTACTATTTGCTCCTTTAATACTATTAGCTGTTTACATTGACCGTTCAAAATATCAGGCTCTCTGGTGGATTTATACTTTTATTTGCCTTTTTGCGTTCATCATAGTTGCGACATATTTTGGACAAGCGTGGACATACCCTGGTCTTTATCCAATAGTAGTGCTTCCATTTTCTCTAATTGTGCTATCGAGTTGGTTCGTAATTGGTCTAACAGGAGAAAAATATATCAAACCAAGACGGGGTCACTAGTACCCCGTTTCTTTTTTTAATAACACATACACCAACTCATTTCATGAATACATCAGATATAAAAAATATAACAGTGAAATATGCCTCAGTGGTTATTGGAATATTTCTTATTCAAAACAAGTTTTAATTTGACTTTCTCGTTTCGGGATAAAAATCGTGAGTTCTTCTATGGTGCGTTCACACTTTTTCTTTTTTCGACCCCAGCAATACCACCAACCCAACATTTCACATGTTCTCCATTCCCATAACTCTCTTCAATTAGATATACCACAGTTGTTGTGATTTTTTCGATTTTCAAGAAGGAAAAAATTTAACGCAGTATCCACCATAAAAGACATAATTAGGCATCACCTTAAAGAGCAGGGATTGTGAAGCCATCAACCCAACCTAGCGAGGGATATTCAATGGATGTCAACGAAGAACCACTTCCTGAACCGAAGAAAGGTGCATCTTTAGCTGAACTCTTACATGTATCTCTTCCGGCCGTAAGTCTCTATTTTGAACTGGCTACAGAACCTACAGCTTTTCCGAAGGATGAGATTAAGGAAAATCATGGTTTAACCATAAAGAAAGTGAATCAATATTTAGAGGAACTTCAAACTTGTGGACTGGTTCGCCGGAATCCGGATGACACCTTCGAAGCCGTCGCACCAATCGAAGCTGTCATGATTGCACTCACGCGAGTTCGAAACCTACTCCGTCAAATGCGGCAAGAATTCCCTGAAAAAATGGCTCACGGAATCCCCGGTATGCGCGATGACGCTCAAAAGAAAGTTGATGAACTTCCACTTCAAATGGATCGGTTACAGACCGACATTGATGGGTCCATGAGCAAAGTCTTTTTTGAGTTTCAAGAAAAAACCAAAACCCTTCGCCGAGCACCAAGCTTTGAGGCTTTTGCCGATAATCTGTATGCCGAACTCGTCGAAGAAGTGGACATGCTCATGATGGAAACTCGCAACCAGCTTAATGAATTCGAATCAATTGAAGCTTTCACCGCTGTCTTGAACAAGCTGAAAAACGATGTATTTGATATCGTCAACATCTCCCTTTCAGATATGCGCGAAAAATCCTTTCGCCTTCATGAACTCGACACGTTTCGTGAAACGCTCGCAGAACTATGGAGCATCACACCCTCTGTCGTAGAAAGTCATCTGGCAGAATTCGAACAAGAAACAAGCACACTCGAAGCATCCCTAGGAGATCTCATGGAAACAAAGTATCGACTTGGAGCTTTCAAGGGTGTTATCGAGAATTTCACCAGGGACCACATCATGACCTCAGTGAAAAAGCTCAAAGAAAACTTCCAGACAGAGCTCACCGAGGCAATCCAAAACCACCTCAAGAATGCCCAAGACCGCTTTGAGGAAGTCTCTGTGGCTGCTCATAAGCAGTTTGAAAGTCTCAGAGAACAACTAGCTGATTGGGTGCGAAATGCTCTCGACTTAGCTTTCAATGAGGTAATTCAACGAAATCAGAAAGCAACCACAGACTTGGCGACACGATTAGAAACACTAACTCGTAGCATCCAAGAACGATTTGCCGCTGGCCTTGAAGTCTCTCTAGACAAAGTCAAATCCTCTGCACGAGAACTCGATTCAGAACTAATCAAGATACCTGAATTACTTGAACAAGTACGGGGCAATGAAATCACTCCAAAACTCGAAGAAACCTTCACTCAAAGTGAACAACAGTTAACCCAACTCACCCGTGGGATACCGACAGCCTTCAATGAATGGCGAACCAACTACCTTGACACCACAGAAAAACAGGTTAGCGCCATGCTCGAGGAAGCAGAAGGTCATCTTACAGTTGCCACACAAGGCATAGGGCTATTCTGGCAACGATCCAAAGAATCAGAACCCACCACCTTTGACCTCTACCAATTCGTTATTGGTGAAAAAGACTTCCAATCCTATGAAGCTAGCCTCATTGCTCGTGCCCGCAGTCATCTCTACCTCATCCTCCCACGTGCCACTCGCATCAAAGCGAAACTCCTCAAAATGATCCCAAGTGAAGTCCGAGTACGCATTGTTGTTACAGACTCACCGGAATCGAAATCCGTGAAAAGTATTCATAACGTTGCAGCCAAGAATCCAAACATCCAACTCCGTCATGATTCACGAGGTGATATTTGGGGCGTGATTCGAGACTTTGAAGAGATTCTTCTGGGGAATTCGTCTAGGGGCAAAGCCAACATTGTGGGGATTGCCTCCAGCCACGAGGACCATGTGGAACTACTCCGCTCAATTATGGAGACACGCTGGCTCCAAGCCCATAGCATTTCGAAGCCCTAAGCTCGCGTAACCGACGCGCTTTTATCGAAAAGAAAACAGAATTGCACCCAGAGACACCAAACCAAAGCTGAGTGCGATTTCAAGTGATAGTACGCAATATTATCGAAGAAATTGATAGAAAGTTTGACAAAACGCTTCAGCAAGTTCAAACGTTTCTTCGTCAACCAAGTATCAGTGGGACAGGAGCTGGCATTAACCAAACAATCCATCAAGTCTTAACCAAACTCGAATCACTTGGATTTGACGCAACAATCACTCCAACCCCCAGCAATCCCATACTATTCGGACAAAACCTCACCGCAGGAAAAAAAGCTTCTACAATGCTAATTCAAACATCCATTGATGTCATGACCACGGACGGTGAAGCCCAATGGTCCGTGCCCCCCTTTTCAGCACAAATACAGGAACGGTCACAATTCGGACCCATTCTCATAGCACGGGGCGCTTATACACAGAAACCGGTACTCATGGCACTCCTCCAAACCCTCACAATTATCCAAGATGTCGGAGAAACCCTTCCCGTTAACCTCATTATAGTTGTCGATAGCGAAGAGGAAAGCGGAAGTCCTAGCCTAACAGAATTTGTTCAAGCTCATAAAAAAGCAATAAAAAAAGCTCAAGCAGTTTATTATCCACTTTTTGCCACGGATCGCCGAGGATTTGCCCGACTCTTTCTCGGCTCCAAAGGAATCGTCTTTTTACGGCTACATTGCCAAAGCCCCTCACTTCGTGACCTTCACTCCGCCGAAGCAGGATGGATACGTAATCCCGCTCATATCCTCACAAAAACCCTCTCCTCTCTGGTTGATATTCATGGACAACCATTAATTCCTGGGCTCCTCGACGATGTACAATCACCAACTAAGGATGATATACGCCTGCTGAATTTACTCGCAGAATCTTTTGATCCAGGAATTGCAGCCCTACAATTAGAAGCTAGCAATTTGACGATTGAAGCTGAGTCGAAACTTGATCTTCTTCGACGGTTCCTCTTTCAGCCCACTGTAAACATTTCAGGGATTCATACTGGATATGTGGGTGATTCTGCCAAGACGATTCTTCCAAACAAGGCTTCAGCACATGTCGATATCCGTCTCACACCCAATGAAAAGCCATCTCAAGTTCTACACGTTGTGAACGAACATATCAAAAATATCGGCATGGCAGAGTTCGTCAAGGTGGAACTAGGATATACAATGAACTGGGCAAAATCCAGTGACAACACTCCTATTGCCAAAGCTCTCATGAAGTCCTACTACGAGACTGGAGTTGACAATGTGGAAGTCTGGCCGATGTTCCCTTCCAGTGTTCCAATCTATGTTTATGCTGATCCACCTCTGAGTAAACCATTTGTCATTGGTGGCCTCGGACACGGCGGCCATTCTCATGGTCGAGATGAATATGTCGTCGTCGAAGGCATTCGTCAATTCCAAAAAGGTTTCACTCACTTTCTCCACGAGTACAGCCGAATGCAAAGCAAAGGCACTGGCGGTTGAGCATGACACTCCGAGTCGAACTCCTAATTATCGGAAATGAAATTCTCTCAGGACATACATTGGATACAAATTCCCAATGGTTAGCTCAACGCCTTTTCGAACTAGCTCTACCGGTCAACCAGATACAAGTCATCGAAGATAAAGTGGATCTCATTGCAATAGCAATACAAGAAAGTCAATTACGAGACACAACTGTACTAGTAACAAGTGGCGGGCTTGGCCCCACCTTCGACGACATCACTGCTGAAGGTCTTGCTCAAGCCATAGGGAGTACACTTGAACTCCACCCTCTTGCACTAGAAATGGTAGCAAACCGCTATAAGACATTAAAATCGCAAAACATCGTCGAAACAGAGGAAATCACACCTGCCCGGAAAAAGATGGCTCTACTACCTAAAGGCGCAACCCCACTCCCAAATTCTGTCGGTTCAGCACCTGGAATCGAGTTTCACTTTGGTCAAACTCAAATCTATTGCCTTCCAGGGGTCCCAGAAGAGCTATATGCCATGTTCATGGCGGCTGTTGCTCCAAAGATAGCATCCCTAACAAACACGGTAGTCTTACAGGAAATAATTCAAGTACCTATCTTAGATGAATCAAAACTCGCACCCATTATCGATTCAGTGATGAACAATAAAACAGGCATATACATCAAATCGCTTCCGCGCCCCTATCAATCTCGAAAGCCGTTGCGAGTAGCAATTACCGTTACTGCCAAGACTAAACGAAGGGCGAAATCACAGTTAGAACAAGTAAGCAAGAATCTCCTAAAGATCACACAATCACACAGACAAACCTAGCTTCGACTAGGCCTGCATAAGTTATAACAAGCAATGAATGAATCAGCCGAAGGTTCTTTGATTATTCATCAAGTTCTAAACCAAGTATTTCATCCAGCTTGCTCTCAGTTTTCTCTTCCAACTTGGAAAGGGCTTGATTGAGAAAATCCTTGATTGTGCGATTACTTTCGGGATGTTCGGCTTTCCAGGCGAGGAAAGAATTGATGAGTTCAAGTGCGTCAATTACACCCCGCATGTAACGGGGGTCCATATTTTCAAATGGTGTTTCCATGAGTTCCACCCTATTAGTTGAACAACTCGATACCTGCTCTCTCGATTCCAGAGATTTAAAACTTCTCCCAGTCCCAAACCTAATTCTTACCATGCGAATAATCCGCAGTCATCACAAAAATTCTCACGAATAGAATATAGCACACAGACATTTTCGATTTCCTTGAATTCCGATTTTACTAGGGGCTGGTCAACACACTACTTAAAAGAGTCCGAACAAGAGCCCTAGTAGAGGCAAATTCTCCTCGTGGAGCATGTAAGAAAGGGGAATCGAGACCATGCTCGATGAAAAAGACCGAAAGATACTACGTGAACTTGAGCGTGACTGCCGTCAACGAACCAACCAAATAGCCAAAGCTACAAACATCCCCGTGACAACCGTACACAATCGCATCAAAAAATTGTCAACCACCGGGCACATTGCGTCTTTTCGAGCTGTTCTAAGCCCCGAGAAATTAGACAAGCCTCTTGTTTCTTTTGTGTTCGTGTCCTTAAACCGAAATTCCGCTGAACAGAATGAATCCAAGACCGATAAAGAAATTATCTCAAAAATCGCATCCCACGCCGCTGTCCAAGAAGTACACACAGTCACTGGAGACTGGGACCTGCTCCTTAAAATCCGGGCAAAAGACATCGGAGAACTAGAAGGAATCATCACATCAGAACTCCGAGAACCCAAACTCATCGATCGAGCCCAAACCATCTGCGC
>JGI2171J19970_10000790_pt1 | contig 17453 bp, 24 predicted proteins | sample DeeMarSWOR324_28_FD_19970 | JGI IMG/M metagenome (IMG submission 19970) | reverse complement strand
CTGAAACAGCTTCAAAAGGATTACTCTACCTTATTTGATAATGCAAAAGCGAGTGTGATTGCTTCTCAGAAATCAAAAAGGGAGCTTGCATATGTGAATACTAAAGGTGATAAGAAGACTATAACCTATAAGGATTCAACGCATAAGCTGCAAATGATGAATATCCTTTCAGCTGTATTCTTTAAAGTGTTTTGCGGCCAGAAAAGCAGGGGCAAGAAGCTTCCTTACTTCATATATCATGTTGATAAAAAGTATCAACAGATAATGTTAGCATGTTTAATTGAAGGGGATGGCTCTAAATCTGTCAACAAGAGGCTTGGATATTCAGAGGAATACATCAAAAATTACTTCAAGTACACTACAAATTCTTTAGAGCTTGCCAGTGGATTCTCATTTTTACTAACGCAATTAGGGCAGAAACACACTATTAACTATAGAGCTAGCAAGGAGGCATACTCTATATGCACATCCTCCAAGTTTAATAAAAACTTTAAAACCAAAATTATTGAAGAAGATTACAGGGGATTTGTTTACGACCTCGAGGTTGAAGATACTCACGTTTTTGTAGATTCGTGCGGCCAAGTACTTCTCCATAACACAGACTCCATATTCCTAAGCCTTAAAGGCAAATCCAAAAAGGATGCAGAACATTTTTCCGAGGCTATTAATGTTGAGCTGCCCGGCTTAATGGAGCTTGAGTATGAAGGGTTCTACCCCAGCGGCATATTTGTTTCTGCAAAGGTCGGCCCGTTTGGTGCTAAAAAGAAATATGCCCTTATTTCCGAGGATGGTTTGATCAAGATAAAAGGTTTTGAAACAGTAAGGCGCAACTGGAGCTTAATTGCAAAAGAGGTTCAGGAAAAGGTTTTGAACATAATCTTAAAAGAGAACAATAAGGAAAAGGCTTTTGAATATGTCAAAGGGGTTATTAGTGATTTAAGGGATAAAAAGGTTCCAGTTGAGAAAGTGGTTATCGCAACACAGCTTCAGAAAGAGATTAGTTCGTATGATGCAGTCGGGCCTCATGTTGCAATTGCACAAAAGCTTAAAAACAAAGGCATTGTTGTCGGACCCGGAAGCATGATTAGTTATGTTGTAACGCAAGGCAAGGAAAGAATCCGCGACAGAGCCAAGCTTCCCGATGAAGTGAATGAGGATGAGTATGATGCTGATTATTACATCAATAACCAGGTGGTCCCGGCTGTTGAAAAGATCTTTGAGATTATTGGCTACTCAAAAGGCGATCTGGTCCAGAGCAAGCACCAGAAAAAGCTTGACAGGTTTTTTAATTAAGTGCATGTTAAGGCCAATAAAAAATAATCAATTAATCTGAACAATAAAAAAATAAATCTGAAAATTCCCTTAAGAACTGCTGGAAAGGAATTTTCATCTGCTTATGGTTCTTAAGAAACAGAGTAAGATGATTTTTGCTTTATTGTGGAGCATTAAGCAAAAATCGGATTTATTATTTTCTAATGATGATATTTCAAATTGATTTTTTTGATATTGATTTGAGGCAAAAATCGGATTTATTATTTGTTTCTATTGATTTTTGAAATTGATATTAGAAACCTTGCTTAACATTTACAAATATTTATATAAAGCGCATCATTCTTTATGAAAAATGCTCACTATTATTATATACACAATCTGCATAATTGGCTTGGTTATAGCCGCTATAACAGACATTAAAACAAGGGAAGTTCCTGACTGGCTGAATTTCAGCCTGATCAGCGCTGGCCTTGGCCTCAATCTTCTGTTTACAGTTATGCTGCATGATTTCAGGTATATAATTGACAGCGTTGCAGGATTCCTCGCATTCTTTATCATAGCCATGATAATGTTCTATACAGGCCAGTGGGGCGGTGGCGACTCAAAGATACTTATGGGCTTAGGCGCCTTGCTCGGACTTGACCTTAGCCTGAGGCGGACTGTGCTTATAGATTTTGTCATAAACTGCCTCATAGTTGGAGCAGTCTATGGATTGTTATGGAGCTGTGTTCTTACAATCAAGAAATGGAAGGGTGTGGTTAAGGAAGCTAAGAGGATATCTAGAAGCAAAAAAATAATTGTATGGAAAAAGATACTTTTTTTATTTGTTCTTATCATAATACTGCTTATTTTATTGAAGCAGGACCTGATAACAAGGTTCTTCCTGTTAAGCCTGTTAATACTTTCAATAGCTACATTTTATCTTGGGGTGTATATCAAGGCAGTTGAGAAATCAGCTATGCTGAAGTATGTTACACCTAATAAGCTCACAGAAGGCGACTGGATTGCCAGGGATGTTGTTGTCAACAGGAAGAGGATCTGCGGCCCAAAAGACTTAGGCATAAGCAGAGAGCAGATCAAGGAATTAGTTTCTCTTTACAGGAAGAAGAGGTTAAAGAAGGTTCTGATAAAGGAAGGCATCCCCTTTGTTCCCAGTTTTTTAATTGCCTTTATTGTAACGTTAATTGTCGGTAATCTGCTCATCCTGGTTCTCAGTCAAAGTGTATAAGGCTTTTGTCTATGTCTAATTTATTTATTTCAGCCTGAGCTTCCTTGATTGAGACATCCTTGAACAGGTGTATGTCTTTTGCTCCTGTTGTCCATTTCCAGCCGTGCTTTTCCAGGACTGTTAAGGCATCAGCAATCTTGTGCATTCTTTTCTTTAGCTTATCTCCCAGCTTCCTCAGGTCTTCTGTTTTTATGTTTTCCAGGCCTAATTCCTCCTCTATATCCTCCAAAAGGTATATGCATATCTGCGCCATTATGGTATCCTCCTCAGCTGTTTTACAAGATAGTTTTCCTCTCCGGTTAATATCTCTGTTTCTTCCCTTACTTGTTTGGGTTTTTCTTCCTGCTTTTTTTCCTCGAATCTATGGCCGCCTTCTGTCTCTGCCTTAAGCTTTATCTCTATAGTTGACATCTCTTCTTCATTTAACTGCTTAGGCTGCCACTGCAGGTTAATTCCGTCGCCTTCCCTTCTTGGTATGACATTTATCACGAAGTGCGCTACAGTTTGTCCTGCTGCTACGCCGTTTGACACAAAAATATTTGTTCCCTCTATCTTTAAGGTTTCGAAGATGGAGCTTGAAACAGCATTTGCAACCTTGAACAGGTTAGCAGCCTCATGATCAGGGACCTGCTCAAAGATAGGATAATGCTTTTTTGGGAAAATGAAGCAATGCCCAATATTTGCGCCGTTTATGTCCAGGATTGCCAGGGCATCTTCATCTTCATAAATCTTCTTAGATGGTATCTTTCCGCTGATTATCTGGCATAAAATGCAGTTTTCCTCTCCCATTTTAAACGCCTAACACCCTTGCTATATCATCTAAGTCAACAGCCTCTTCTTTTGGCTTTTCCTTTGGTTTTGGTTCTTTCTGAGGAGGCTTCTTCTTTTTTTCCTTCGGCGGTTCTTTTTTCTCAGCCTTCATGGTTGATTTCCTGGCTCCTTTGCCTATTTTCTTTACCAACCCAGTGCATGTACATGGCTTCTTGCCTTCACTTTCAGCATCTTCTGCGCTTATGTGAATCCTTTTCTCGTCAGGAATGTTCTTAGCAAAAGGGCATCTTTCAGTATGGAATCTTTTAGCAGCAGCGCTTGTTACAAATGAGCCAGGCTCTTCCTTAACAACAGCCTCAACTGGCGGCTTTATTTTTGGCGGTTGTTTAATTTCTTTTGCTGGGACAGGTATTTGCAGTTGCGGTGCTTTTTTTGCTTCTTTTTTTATTAACTCCCCTTTCTTTACCCTGAGTACCTGAGCTAACCTTGCCCTTATCTTGCCGGCTACTGCATCCAGGTCAGCCTCAGAATGCTTTTTTTGAGGCAGTGAGAACTCCACTCCATCTCCCTCTTTCCTGGGGATTATATGAACCATGAAATGCTGCGCTTTCTGGCCAGCTGCCGGCCCGTTTGCTACGATTATATTCGTTCCAGACGCTTCTAAAGTCTTTAAGACAGCATTTGACAGGAACTTCGAGGCCATGAATAGATGCGCTACTTCCTGCTCTGGTATCTGAGGCATGACTGAGTAATGCTCTTTTGGTAAAAGCAGTATATGCCCTGGATTTGCAGGGTTTATGTCTAAGATACCTATTGTTTTTTCATCTTCATAGACCTTTTTTGCCTGGATTTTTCCTTCTATGATCTGGCAGAATATGCACTGCTTCTTCTGGAATTCCTTCAACTCCTCAGGAGACATGTTTTTTATCTTTTCCCTCAAAGCCTCCATCTCCTCCGGAGTTGGCTGGCGTTGTTCTGGCATATTTTTTCTTTACTACTTGCTTTATATAAACTTTTCTAAGAAAAAAAGTGTTTTGAGAGCTGAAGCGAACAGAGTGGAAAGGTCGACTGAAAGGAGAAGTTGGCGTGGGCAGAAACTTTTTATATAAAACAGATTTCCTAATAACTATGGGAGATTTGCCTAGCGAGTCAGATGTTAGAGAAGCAACAAGAAACTGGGAAGATGGTATTTGGGAAGACCTGTACCATGGTGAAACTTCTTTGGATGGCAAATTGCTTCGTATAAGTGAAAGATTAGAATTGAAATCTATGCCTTTATTAAAAACTCCTGAAGAGAGATGGGCTTATCTTGCACAATTAGAGGACCAATATTATGATATGATGTTCCATCAGCATCATGATTACTAAGTTTCTGACCGAGCATTATTGAGTCTAACGGTGTTAGTTTCCCCTGCCGAAGTGAGGCTCGAGGAACGAGCGAAAGCGAGTTCACTCTTGAGCCGAATTATCCTGGCAGGGTTCGAACGAAGTGAGAAAGTTCGTGAGCCCGAAGCGTACAGTCTAGTAAAAGAAGTTAAAGCCCCAGAAAAAAATAAAAAATTATTGTTTATTTGATTATTTTTTTAAGTTATTCCTTAGATTTCTTAAATGCGAAATATCCTATCAAGATTATTATTAAGCCAAGAGTTATGAATGCCATAACTTTATTATTTAAATTCCTCATAATACTTTGAATTATTAAAAAACTACCTCCAAAAATTCCTATCAGATTAGCCAATAAATTTGTATAAACTATTCCTATTAGCACTAGGACAAAACCAACAGGAGCTAATACCCAAAATATTTTTTGGTTATAATCATTCATAGCATCTTTATGATCTATATCACATTGTTTAGGATAAACATCTGGTAAATCTTCTACTATTTCGGGTGTGCAATATGTTTCATATTTTGGTGAGGGATAAAATACGTCAATACCTAAATTAACAAATCCTGAAATCATAGCCGCAAGAAAAATGCCTAATATCCAAATCATAACTGTACTTTCTTTCTTTTTATTTTTCATCTGTTTCACCTTTTTATACTAAAACATTTATCTATTTAAATCTATCGTTCGATTTTCTGGGGCTTATCTTGAAAAGTTCTTTTACTTTAGCGAGGGCCCACGAATTGAAACTAATGATGTTATATTCCTTTTCCACCAATGAGCCGAGGATTTGCGGAAGCAAATTACTCCTGGCGAAATCAGAGGTGCGAGGCAAAACCCGAAGGGTTTTGAGTTGAGTTTTGGAAATCACTTCTTAAAATATCTAAAATAAAAAAAGAATGCAAAAAAAGCGATATAAGGTGCCCTCGCATAATCTCCAGCAATTAGTGCAGAAAGTCCTTGGAATCCCAAGAACCCCAAAAATCCTAAATAACCTAAGCTTTTTTGATCTTTCATGTTTGTGTGATATTTTATGAGATACTTAAAGATTTCCAAAACTCAATTGCGTATAACGATGTTATCCACTCCTGCCGAGGCGACTGACCTCGAAATGCAACAGCATTTCAGAGTGGAAGGAGCACTCCTGGCAAGACCGAGCATTTTTGGCGAAGCCAAAGAGCGGATGAGTAAATTTGAAGTCCGTTCTATCCATTAAGCGAAGCGTTACATCAAGAACAAGAATCAGAGGGCAGTTTTCCATTCAAAGCCGAAGGCTCTTAAATTAATTATCCCCCAGACGTTCTGAAAAAGCATTTAAATAGTAGCTTCGTTAATATTATTTAAAAAGAGGTAAAAATGAAAAGAATTTGTATTTTAATTCTGATTATATTGATAAATATATCTTTAGTTCAGGCGATTTGCGGAGATGGATTCTGTGATTTAAGCAATGAAACCTATGATTTATGCCCAGAAGACTGTATTAAAGAAGAGAATCATCCTGATAACAGTATAGGGCAACAAAATAACGATACAGATTATGTGAATACTGGACAAAGTAGAATATTACCAAAGAATCTGCAAAGAGGATACAATAAACTCTTTTTCATAATACCCCTCTTCATAGTAATTACTCTTCTGCTAATCTTATTTTTCTTAAATACAAAACTAGCTGGTAAAACTCTAAAAGAATATCTATGGCCAATAAAATATTATGTTGCAGGAGCAATATTAATAGCCATTTCGCAGTATGTAATCGGTTTAAATTATAACATACCCTATTTCCTAAACTTAACTCAGGCTTTATGGGCTTTAATGATTGTTTTTTCTTTAATTAAACTAATTAAAACTTATGGAGATTTTAATATTTTAAATGTGCTGATTTTAGGGATTCTATATTCTATTGTTATACACGGATTAAAAGTATCTATCAGATTTTTCTTTTATTTTAAACCTGTTTGGTATTTATTAGACAGATTTCTATATGGAAGTCTATTAGTTATGATTATTGTTTTAATCACTGGTCCTATTGTTATATACTTAAAAAAGAAAGGGGTTAAAATATGAAAAAGATAACCTTAGTTTTGATCGTTATTTGTTTATCCAGTTTTGTTCTTGCAGAAGAAAAATCTACAGTCGGGATTGTACCTAAATTAAGTGCAGAAGAAATGAAAGATGCACCTGCCTTGGGAGGGGGCGTTTATCCTTCATTGGGGGTTCCCTGTACAAACTTTACTTATTTTGCACAATATACAGATGAAAAAGGAAGAGAACCAGCATATGTTAAGCTTTGGCATAATGGTAACTGGTATGATATGGCTCTTCTTGAAGGAACTCCAAAAAGCGGCGCGACTTATGTATACTATTATGTGCCTACGTCTGGAAAAAGCAATTTTTATTATTATGAAGCAAGCAATGGGGTAGGAAAAGCAAGGGCAAGTATAATAGACAGCCCAGATAATGGCCCTGTTCTTTTCTCTGAAAGGTTGGATAACAATGAAATTGTATTGCTGGATAAAGATGGGAACAAAATTTGGGATTATCCAACCGGCAGAGAATGGGTAGAAGGAGTAGCTATATCCAAAGATGGCAATTATCTTGCTGCTGTAACGGGATTTCATATTTATCTATTTTCTAAGGAGAGCAAAAAACCATTATGGAACTTTTGTGTTAATTGTGCACCATCCTCTACACTATCTGGAAACATGGAAGGGGTGGCTATATCTCAAGATGGTAGTTATATTGCAGCCACATTACAGGGTAGGCTTTATTTTTTTGAGAGAGGAAATAATCAACCATTATGGACAGCAGAAATTGAGTCCGGCAGTATTGGTGTAGATATGTCAGATGATGCTAATGTTATTGCAGTTGGTGTTGCAAATGCAGGTGAAAAGGGAGATAAGATTTTTATATTTAATAAATATGGAAACAAATTAGGCGAATATAAAGCACCACACCCTGGCTATGAACAGACAGGGAATTTTTACCAGCCAGATGTTACACCTGACGGCAAATATGTAGCTGTCTCAACAGGATGTCCTGATAGAAGAGCATATTTATTCTCTGGAAAAGGAGATCTAATTTTTAGGAGTGAGCAGCTAACTTATGATTCCCCTGTACACAAATCTGCAATATCTGATGATGGCAGTTTAATAGCTTACTCAGCAGACCATGCACAAGGAGAAGAGATTGTCTTTTTATTTGATAATGAAGGTAAAAAATTATGGAGTTTTTCTTCTTCTGAGGATGCAACTGCTAGATCAGTTACCCTCTCCGGTGATGGGAACTATGTAGCTGCAGGCACTTCAGTAGGCCACCTATATTTATTCTCTAGAGATAGCAATAAACCTAAATGGAAATATACTACAACAGCATTTTTTTCCCAATTTGGTGACATAAAGTTAAATCAGGATGGTAGCTTACTGGCAGCAGCAGGAACCACTAAAAAAGTTTATTTATTTTCCAGAAATAGTAATAAACCATTATGGGAATATGAAGCAAACACGTGGGTAACTAAGATTGATTTTAATGGTGAATATATTGTTGCTGGTACAGGACCAAGAGAATATTTTTTTGAGGGGAACAGCGTTCCTCCAGATGAGATAAAATGCAAAGGAATTATCCAGCCAGAGCCTTTAATGAATTATTTAGGTAAGAGTATAGGGAATATAAACACTGGGCCAGATAATCAAAAAATTGACTCATTTTGCGGGAATCATCTTTGTGAAAGCCCTCTAGAAAGTTATGAAAATTGTCCACAGGATTGTTGTCCTCCAACTGGCTGTGAAAATGATGATAAATCACAAGATAAAGAAGAAGTAGATACTAGAGATAATGATGTTCAAAAAAAAGGGTTCTTTGAAAAAATAATGGATTTTTTTAAGAGCGTATTTGGAAAATGAAATAAATCTTAGTTGCTTCTCAAAACGCCCCCATTATAAAAAATAAGGAAAACTGCCCTCTTCTATTTTAGGACTTCAAATTTATTGAGTCTAACGGTGTTAGATTTCCCCACCCGACCGAGTCCTCAACCGAGCGGAAGCGAGGTTAGAGATGACGAGGTCTGGATGTGGGGTCGAACGAAGCGAGAAGTTCTCAAGTCAGCTTAAGCGCGAAGCGCAATAAACAAAAAGAAGCAAAGGGCAAAAACCGAAACATTTATATAATAGGTAAGACTAATCTTACATAGGTGATATAAATGGATGTTGCTATAACTAGAATGAGTTCAAAAGGCCAGGTAGTTATACCTGCAGAGATGAGGGAAAATATTCATGAAGGAGATAAACTTGTTATCATTAAGAATGATAAACAACTTATTATGAAGAAAGCAAAGGAATTAGATAAAAATCTAGCTGATGACTTGGAATTTGCTAAGAGAACAGAAGAAGCATGGAAGAGAATCAAAGAAGGTAAAGGCGTCAAGATGGATTTTGATGAATTTGTCGAAGAAATGAAAAAGTGGTAGGTGTAATCTTTGATCCCAACTTCAAGAAAGATTTTAAGAAGATTAAGGATAGACCAGTAAAGGAAAAGATTATCAAACAGATTTCTAAAATAAAAGATAATCCTGAAATCGGGAAACCTATGAGATATGATCGGAAAGGGACAAGAGAATTATATATTTCTCCGTTTAGGTTATCTTATAAGGTTGAAGGGGATATAGTCTATATCCTTTCTTTGTATCACAAAGACCTGCAGTAATTCTGTTTTTGCCCTCTTTTCTTAAATTAGCTGACTTGAGAATTAAATCTAACGATGTTAGATTTCCCCACGCGACCGAGTCCTCAACCGAGCGAAAGCGAGGTTAGAGATGACGAGGTCTGGATGTGGGGCAAAATCTCGAAGAGATTTTGAGTATGACGCAGGGCACTCTTTCTAAAGCACGAAGTGCCATAAAATAAAAGAATAAAGGGCGAGAAGCATTAAAATAGGAAGGTTTATATATAAGTTGTTATATATCAGCTATAGGTGATATATAATGACTACAACAACAATTCAACTTGATAAGTCTTTGGTAAATTCGTTAAAGGAAATAAGGGAATATCCTAGACAGACATATAATGAACTACTTAAACATATGGTTAAAGTATTCCAAAATATAAAGAAAAGGAACCAGTACGATGAATTTTTGCATAAGATCCAGCAAGCCAAGATGAAGGAATTATGGGATAATAAAGAAGATGAGGCTTGGGAAAATGCCTAAGGCAGGAGATGTAGTCTTAACTAATGTTCAGTTTACAGATACCTTTGAAATCAAGAAAAGGCCTGCTTTAGTGTTGTTTGAAGAGTTAAGCAATGTTGTTGTAGCAGGAATAACAAGTAATTTAGAGATGAAAGGCATATCCTTGACAAAAAAGGAAGGAGCTGTGAAGGACAGCGTTATAAAGCTAAATTACATATTCACTGTTTCTGGAGCAATGATTGAAAAAACATTATTCTCTTTAGGTAATGAGAAGAAAAAGAAGGTTTTTGATGAACTTGTAGATAAACTGAAAGATTTGAAATAATACTTCTCGCCCTTTTACTAGATTAGAAAGAGTGCCCGAGTAATATTGAATTGAACGATGTTAGGTTCTCCGACCTCAAACTTCTCCCCGAACGGAACGAAAGTGGAGTTCAGGGCTGAGAAGTTTAGAGATGGAGGAAAAAACTTCGTAGAAGTTTTTAGTTTTGGGACGAAGGCGACCCCTTAACGTTCAATTTATAGCTAAAATTATTATTTTATTAATAAAAAATGGCAGAAAAATAGAAAAGTTTATATAGTCATCGTATATACAATAGCTATATGGTAACAGAAATGATAACAGTCAAGCTGGATGATAGATTTTTGGGAGATATAGACTCTGTTGTACAGAAAGAAGGCTATCAGAACAGAACCGAGTTTATTAGAAACGCCCTAAGAGAGAAAGTTGAAGAATCTAAACTAAAAGAAGCAATGACAAGTATTGCGCACTTGAAGGGTGCAGCCAAAAAGAAGACCACTCCAGAAGAATTTGAGAAAATTAGAGAAAGAGCTTTTGATGAAATATCGAAGAAGCTCAAGTAACATCTTCTGGTTTGTGATGCTTCGAGATATCTTCCAATTCTTTGAAGTGATTATCTCTAGCTATAAGGACCAACTTATGATTTCTAGCAAGAATTGCATGCAAAGCATCACCTTTTGGGATGTGCCTTTCTTCGGCTAGTTTTTCAGCTTCGTCTCTTTCTTCTGGTGCAATTGAAATTCTTTCTAATAAATCTTCGAAGGGCTTCATCATGCCATTTATCGCAGGAACTGAATAATTCATTTCTAATTCCCTAATTATGAGGTCGGAGATTACTATTTTAGATTTATTTGCTTTGATGAAACCAAACAGTTTCCAAGCAAAATCTCCTAAGGGCTCTCCTTTGTAGCCTTTTCTATCTTCATAAAGATCCATCCAGATTGACGAATCTAAATAATATTTTTCTGCCATTTTAATCACTAAGGTTTTAACACTTATATAATTTGCTAATAAATTTAACAGTTAAGAATTAAAGGGTCGCCGAAGTCCCAAAATTGAACCTAACGATGTTATACGCCCTTTCCCTCGTGAGCTTCCTCCAAATTGCGAAAGCAATTTGAGAGCTGAAGCGAACAGAGTGGAAAGGTTCGAAGAAATCTTTGATTTCTGAGAAAGTTGAGTTTGAGTTTCCGATACCTTTTTATTATCTTAACGATTATATGATAACATGACTTACATAAAAAATGAAGATTTGAAGTTAGAGGATATACCTAAGAATGTATTAGATGATAAAGGATTCTTATCAAAAGAGTTTAATGAATTTAAAAGGACGGGAGTTAAAGGAAGTGAGTGGTTTGGTAAAGCAAAACATGTGCTCAAGAAAATAGATGATGGAGAGAAAGTATCTTTAACAGAATTAAGATTAGGTTTATTTGATGCTTCTGAACATATAAGGTGGACTCAGGAACACCACGCTCTTTCTGCGGTAAAGAAAATATTAGAACAGATCAGGATTAAAGTAGAAAATAAAGAACTTGATTAAGAAAACTCAAACTCAATTGCGCATAACGATGTTAGACTCCATTACCTCCAACTTTTCCTCGAAAATGCGGAAGCATTTTCAGAGCTGAAAAGTTGAGAGCTGTAATGCCGAGCGTAAGCGAGGAGTTTTACTCAGAACACACTTAATCTAGTGAATCTATTAATTAATACATTTAAGAGACACACTCAAACAATAGTTTAATATATTACTAATTTAATCTATATTTATAATGAAAAAAATATGGAAATTGATAATCTCCTTAATCCTGCCTTTTTTAGCAAGCGCTATAGGTTCTTTATTTACATCTACTTCTGTTTCAACGTGGTATGTGGATTTGGTTAAACCCTCTTTTAACCCTCCTTCATGGGTTTTTGGTCCTGTTTGGACGATTCTTTTTTTGTTGATGGGAATTGCTCTTTACTTGGTTTGGGTTGAGAAGTCTAAAAATAAGAAAACAGCTTTTCTTGCTTTTGGTGTTCAATTGTTCTTGAATGCTCTTTGGTCTGTGTTATTCTTTGGATTACAGAAACCGTTGTTTGCTTTTATTGAGATAATATTTTTATGGACTGTCATATTGATTACAATTATTTATTTTTACAGAATAAATAAAGTTTCTTCCTATTTGTTGATACCCTATCTCTTGTGGGTGAGTTTTGCGGCTGTACTTAATTTTTTCTTATATATTTTAAACTAAAATGGTAAGAATTAACCTGATAAATCCAAAAAAATTAGCTGATCAGCATCTTATTGCAGAATATGATGAGATATTGATGCTTCTAGGTTATGTTAAAAAATATCCAAGATTAGGTAAAATACCTGGAAAATACTCATTGGGTAAAGGGCATATATTATTTTTTAAGAACAAATTAAAATATCTCAAGAAAAGGCATGAATTGATTAAGCTTGAAATGAAGAAAAGGGGGTTTAATGCAAAGAAAACCATCAAACTTAATCAGTTCAATAAAGAACTAAAAAACGATTGGAGGCCATCTAAAGAAGATATTGAAATCATCAAAAAAAGATTGATAACTAGAATAAGATTAAAACCGAGGTATTACAGATACTATAGAAAGCGTAGGTCTAAGAAGTTTTTAATTGATTTAATAAAGAAAAAATAAGGCAATAAGCCTTATTTCTTAAATAATGCAACAAGTTCTACGATGGCAGCAATAGCTACTAATGCATAAACTATATTTGCTACAATTGCTGCTCCAAAGCTTATTATTTCTACCAGGTTTACTCCAAATATGAATAAACCCCAGTTTAGACCACCAATGACCAACAAGATCTTAGCGATCATTTCTAGTTTTTCATCCATAAGGTATCACCTCACTATTAATCTTTAATTTAGTTGTATATAAACTTTTCTAGAGTATGAGTGTGTCTACTTTATAGTGTGTTCTGAGTAAAATTGAGTCTAACGATGTTATATTCCTTTTCCACAAATGAGCCCTCCAAAACGCGGAAGTGTTTTGAGAGATGGCGAATTGAGTGCTGAAAAGTTCGAAGCCCGAAGGGCTGAGAAAGTTCAGAAAAAACTTTTCTTAAAATGCGAAGCATATTCTTGTTAGAGAATTAAGGGGTTTGGGGTTTAGTGTATAGTTACTAATAAGTAGTAAATAAAACGAAAGATTTATAAATAAGTTATCCTTACTTAATTTTTATGGATGTTGAAAAGGACGAAGATAAAGAGATTAAATTGTACAAAGCTGAAGATTTAATTGAATGGGCAGTAGCTGTTTTAACATCTGATAATTTCTGCAAAGCTGAAGGGAGAGGATTTCCAAGAAAACAAGCTTTAGCAGCAGCAAGAGTTCTAGTTGAAGCAGATTTAAGGGGAGACAAGGCACATGGACTTGCCGGTGGAAGTAGTTTAGATGACATATTCATAAAAGTTAATGATGACAGGGAGAAATTAGGGTTTAAACGAATTGAGATTGCTGAATACTCAGTAGACAACTCAAAACATCCTACAATGATTTATGTAGATGCTCACGGAACACTAGGCCATTATGTTGCTTGGAATATTCTGCCAAGAATTATTGAGACTGCAGAAACCAATGGTCCTACTATGGCTTTTATAAGAAATTCTACTCATTTTGGTGATTGTGGTATTTATTCTGAGGAACTAGCTAGGAATGACCTCATTGCTATGGTTACATGCACTTCTCCTCAATGGACTAAGCCTTTTGTAGAGCTTCAAGATTCTGATGAAAACTCAACAGCTAACCGTGAGAGGTATGAAGGAGTGAGGAAGAGATTCGGAACTAATCCTATGGCATGGTCTACCCCTTATGAAGGCGGAATTGTCACTATTGACATGGCAGCTACCCAGAGGGCAGTCAGTCCTGCCATTGATGTTGCAAAGGATAATCGTGCTGCATTGAATATCTATAAAGGAAAAGATGGATCGTTATATGTCGGAGCCGGAGGTTTAAGGACAAAGCTAAAAGATGTTCACTTGGACCTTGCAAGGTCAAACTCAGATGAAGAACTGTACACTAAACTTAGAAAGTTGGGGTATGATGACTCAGTTGAAGTCTATAGAGTTGAAGAAGGGCTACTTAAAGGTCCAAATGGAGAAAATATCAATTATCCCCTGGCTTTTGATGAAGTATTTAAGCAAGAATTTTGGATAGCTCCGTTAGGCGGCACTTATTATGGTTATAAGGGCTTTGGAATTAACATGACGATCGAACTTCAGAATGTTTTTGGTGGAGGAGTCACTGGGTTGATTCGTGTATTAAATGAGCAAGGGAATCCTACTACACCAGAAAGAGTTTCTCAGACAATATTAGCAATTCCTATGAATTCTCGTGAACCTGTAGATCAAGTTAAAGCGAGACTAAAGAAATCAGTGGATACCACAATGCAATGTAGCAATGGCCTGGTTTATTTGCCCGGACAGAAAGAACAGGAAAGTAGGGAATGCAGGCTTGTTGGGGGTGTCCCTTACGATGCCCAGCAAAGAGGCAAATTAAAGAAAATAGGACATGATGTAGGGATGCCTTTTGAGGTAATACCAGTAAAATGAGTAAAGAAAGTTGGTTAGCTGAAGCAAAGGAATGGAGCAGATTTGCTGAAGGCTATGATGATGAAGTTTATTCCGTTACTAAAGTTCCTGAAAGATTGGAACAGATTATGGCTAGAGTGAAGAGGGGAAGAGTTCTTAATTTGGGTGCCGGTTCAACTAGCCATCTTAACCGTGCTTTAATAAAGGATGGCAATACAGTAGTTGCATCCGATTTTAACTCGGATATGCTGAGAGTTGCACGAAGAAGATTCCAGCATCCTAATTTAGAATATAGACATGCTGATTCAAGAGACCTTGAATTTGGACCTGAGACTTTTGATACTGCGGTTTCTGTAAATTCCATCTTATCTGAAAATAGAAAAGACGTACAAACTATGATTGATGGGGTTTATAGAGTGATTAAGTATGGAGGAGTTTTTGTGGCTTTTATGCCGAGCTATCATAACGTAGTAGAAGCTAGAAAGAATCTTGACATTGCGTGTGAGTTAGATCCTGATGAGCTAAGGGTTATGGATACTACGGGATGGCAGTGTTTCCATACGCCAGTTACAATTCATAAAAATTTAAGGACTGCAGGCTTTTCCAGCCACACAATTGAAGTGGTTCTGAACACTGCAGAAGAGGAATTAAGGCAGTTTGATAAGTTATATTTTCCTACAACAGGCCCGCACAGAGAAAGATACTTAAAATCACCAATGTATTTATACTTAGTTACTGCAAATAAAGAATCTGAAGCAGAATAAAGCCCCAAACCCCCTTATAAGTTTTTAAAAGTTTTTTCTGAATTGAATATAACGATGTTAGATTTCCCCACCCGACCGAGTCCTCAACCGAGCGAAAGCGAGGTTAGAGATGACGAGGTCTGGATGTGGGGTCGAACGAAGTGAGAAGTTTTTGCCCCGGCTTTCGAAATATTTATATACTTGAGAATATACTATCTAATCAAGATGAAAAACAAAGAATTAATACAAGAATTAAAGGAAATTAAGAGTGAAATCCATACTATAAAAGTAAATATGGTAGATAAAGATATGGTTCTATCACAAGATGATTTCGAATCATTAGCGGAAACAACAAAAGAGAAAAAAGCAGGAAAACTTATCAGCCTAGATAAGATTGAGAAAGAATTAGGTTGTAGCTAAATGTATTCTGTTAAATTTAATTCTAGATGTTATAAGATACTCAAAAAGATTCCTAAGAACTCATGTACTAGAATCCTGAGTAAAATTCGCCAACTAGAGACAAATCCTGTTCCTCAAGATGCAAAAAGAATCTTAAACGTCAAGGGTAAGATGTTTAGGATTCGCGTTGGTTTTTATCGAATTCTATATGTTATCAATTACGAGGAGAAACAAGTCTATATTTCAAATATAGATAAACGAGAAAGAATCTACTGAAAGCCGGGGCAAAAATTAAATCTAACGATGTTAGGTTCTGTTGCCGAGGCGAGTTTCCCCAAAATGCGAAAGCATTTTGAGGCTGAAACGAGCACTCATGGCAAGAAAAAATTGCGAAGCAATTTTTAGTTTTTGAGAACGCAAATAAAGGGCGTAAGCCCAATAAAAATAGTTTTTTCTAGGGAAGGGGGACTTATCATATTATTACTTCATAGTGGTTATAAATCGAAAGATTTATAAATCATCTTTTGTTCTTTAAAGATAGAATGCAATCCATGAAAATAAATAATATCCAGAGAGTTGTAGATGTTTGTGAACCATCAAGACAATTTCCAGGAGTTTATAATGTTGATGCAAATTATCAGGGTCCTTTAGACCAACTTAATAGACAAACTTTATTTGATATTCTTGCAAAAGAAGGATTAGATTATTCTGGAGTGGATCATAGTATTCAACATGGTTTTAATGATAGGAATGCAATGGGCGTTGAAGAAGCAGATGCTGCAAAAGCAGAGGGAAAATCCCATGTTTGGATAGGTTTGGATTATCACTTGGTAAACTTAGAGGTTTTGCCTAAAACTGTTGAAGGCCTTAAATCTGAAACTCACCTTGAATATGCACAAAGAATCCTAGAACTTGTTGTAACCTTCGTAGAGACTCCTAGCAATTATCAAGGATAAGAATCAGCTTAAGTTCCCCTTCCCTTTTCTATTTTTTTAAGCGTTCTCAAAAATTGAACCTAACGATGTTATATTCCCTTGCCTCGGGAGTGACCTCCAGCGACCGAAAGGGAGCTGAGAGTGGAACGACCAGAGATGCAAGGTCGAGCGTTATCGAGAAGTTTTTGAAAATGCCAATTAAAGGACAAAGTCCAATAAAATAAAAGAATAAAGAGGGGCAAAACAAAAAACTAATCTTTATGAGTTTCTTCGTAAACCAGTTTAACTTGCTCTGCAAAATCTTCTGGGCAAACAGCTTCTGCAATCCCTGGTATAGCAAATTCCATAGCTACGTACACTGCTGCTGGTTGTCCACTTAATGAATGAGGTACTGGCTCACCAGTAAATCCACTGACACCAGTATGCAAATCAGCCAAAGTTAATTGAACAGCCATGTTAAAACCAATTGGATTAAGCTGTGGACCCAATCTAGTTGCTAAGTACTCACCAAATCTATAAGTAAATTCTGGTTCTCCAGGCATATGTTCCCGAAGATTTCGCAACTTTGCTTTCATTTCATCTGTTGAGACTGCTTCACCAATATCCATTTTTTACTCCTCCAATATTATTATTAACTAATGGGTAGTAACACTTGTATATAAACCTTTCGGTTTTGTTTTGC
>JGI2171J19970_10000787_pt1 | contig 17488 bp, 13 predicted proteins | sample DeeMarSWOR324_28_FD_19970 | JGI IMG/M metagenome (IMG submission 19970) | reverse complement strand
GCTAAACCGACGGGTCCCCCCTCCGCTACGGGGGCTGAGGGCGGCATCCAGGTCCGCTTAAAAATTGTAACCTTGAATTACTGTGTTACCATTAGACCGGATATTTGCTCATCAAGCAAATGGAGATGCTCACAATAATTTATATACTTTTTTTTATTTTTGTTTATAATATTCGTTAATGGATTAAGGACATGATCGGAACTGGTCATAGACTCGATAAGATCGTTGAGAGCAGCTTGAACCTCCAGCAGGTGCGTAAAGAGGACCTGCAGTTTGGGGACATGGTCCTCATCACTACCCGGAATTCCCTTTACTCTATTTATGTCCTTGATCCCGAGAATTACCTGGTGTCCGGGGGTTGGTTCGACCGCAAGGGCCTTTCCCCAGTAAAGGCATCAGTTGCCGGCTGCACATGGGGGGGCAGCATCATCAAAGTGGATACATTGGCGGCCTGTGGACTTCGTCTTGAATTCGGAAACCGCGTCCTCACCACCACCATCCAAAAAGTGGCTGTGATCCGGGGCGGCGGCAACTGACAGCAACATTCCTTAAAATAAATCTTTTTATGGCTATTTTAATTTCTTGATCAGCCCTATCGCGAAATCCATCTCCACATCTTTTCCGTTCAGCAGGTCATTTATCGTCGGGGTGACAGGATAGTCGGGGATGATCCCCCTGTCAGGAGGATAGCCGGTAACTGCCATCGTATACCTCACCACAGGAATCCTCACTCGGATCCCGGTGTGGGGCAGCGTCAGTGTCGGCATGAATCCCGATGTATTGCCGTAATACCCGGCTCCACACTCTTCGCCGATAAACACAGCCTTTTTGTGGAAATGGATTAGGGATGTGCATTCGCCCGTTCCGGAGAATCCGCCGCCGTTGATCAGCACATAGACTTTGCCTTTGTACGTCGGCTGAATAGGTTTCTGTTCGTCCAGGTTCGGATGGTCCAGCAAGTCATAAGTCCCGCTGTCGTTTTCCTTGAAATCGCTCGCCGGGATCGTTCTTCTTTCTGGAGGGACATCGGTATGGGTGAGAAAGCTGAATTCTTTATTGTTAATTCTCAAGTGCTCGTAATACATGAACGGCTTCTCCATTAAATAAGCGACCAGTATTTTTCCATAGACATCCGCACCGCCGCCGTTATTCCTGAGGTCGAGGATGAGATGTTGAGTATTTTTTTCCTTGAGTTCTTTAAAGGCGTTTCTCATAAATAGGGGGTAGGAGATGCCCGCATTCTGGTAGCCTGATGGCCCGAAGGTGCGGATGGTCAGAATGGCTATGTCGTCTCTGTATTCCAGTTCTGCGGGCGGAAGATTTTTTGCTGCCTCAGGATATCTTTCTTCAAAAATTCGGTTCAAATCTTTTTCTCTGATTCCTTTGACCTCAGCTTTTTTAAGCGTCTTATCTTCAAGCGGCCTGTAAGCAATCTTATAGGAAATCGTTTTCCCGAACAGAAGATTGTAGGTCTGCCCGAAGCGGGTTGTGCTTTCCAGCCTCCTGTATTTGGATACCTCTATATGGGCATCTGAGGGAACAACGGCCAGCATTTTATCCAGTATCTCTGACATAGGCTGGTCATTGATTGAAATAATCTCTCCGCCCACAACGAAATCCTTATCCTCGCTGTAGTTGCGGAACAGGTATGCTTTTTTATTGATAAATCTCAGGTTGAACGGAAACAGGATCGGCTCATTTTCCAGGTAGGAGCTGAAAGAGCGGGAGGAGAATATCCCGGTATGTCCGTCGTTGATATTGGCGATCAAGGGAACAAGGAGCCGGAGGAACTCGGTTTCTGTCAGAGGGTGGCTTAATTTTTTTAGGGTGCTGTTGAACTGCCGGTCAAGCTCTTGCTTGGGAGTATAGCGGTAAAGACCGCCGTGCCCTTCTTCCAGCGCGTCCCTGAACAGCTTGAAATCCTCCCTCAGTTGATCAGGAGTGAAAATTTTTTCAGGATCGAACGCCTGGTTTGGGTTTTCTTGTGCCTTTATTGAAAAGCCGCAGAGCAGGACAAAAAAGAAAAAAGCGGTCAACATAATCGAATAAAAATTTTTTCTCATGCTCGATGCCTCCTTTGGCGAAGAATGGTGACGTTTTATTTGGTTCAAACCAGGAATTCTTGAGAATTTTTTTCTCTCTTCAATGGAATATAACGGTCTGTGCGAAAAAAAGTTTATGAATTCTCTGTAATAAATCTCGAGATCAGGTTGAGCAGCTGCTCGAAGTGAGCCGGATTGGAATAGCTGTGGTCGCAGCCTTCGATGATTTCCAGGCGGCAGTTCTCGATGAGGCTTGTGGCTTTCCTGCTCTGCTCGAGGGGCACAGTCTCGTCCGCCTCTCCATGAACGATCAGGGCGGGGACTTTGATTTTTTGGCAAGCCCCGTAAGCATCGATCTTTTCCGCGTCCTCATAAAAAGTGTAGTTTAACCGGCGCTCTTCATTATTCACCTGTTCGAGTTCGACAAAGCCCTTTTTTTTCCAGTCCTGGATTTCCTGGTCGCTTCGTCTCGTATGAGACATGCTTCTGTAATCGGACACCGGCGATTTCAAGGCCAGAATATAGAGGGCATCTGATTGTGAAGCGGCAAGGATGCTGGCCATCCCTCCGAAACTCGAGCCGACAAGACCGATTTTCGTGTAGCCCGATTCTTTGAGAAATTCTATAGCGTTCAGGACGTCATCAACAGCCTCCGATGTGGTGATTTCCTCAAACGGGCCTTCGCTCTCTCCATGGCCGAAAAAATCAAACCGGAAGGTGGAGATTTCGCGCTGGTTCAGGATGTCTTCCAGGCGAACGTATGTCCTGCCGTCCTTGCCCGTGGAAAACCCATGGCAGAGGATGATGACCGGCTTCGCTCTATCCTCTGTCGGGTTGGATAGAATACCGCAGAGCCTATTTCCTCTGTTGTTTTTAAAGTAGAGTTTTTCTTTCATGCCCCAAGGCTATTTCATATATGCATCCCTTGTTGGTTTGAATTCCGAGCCTTCACGCCAGTTGGGAAACGTTGATTCCATGCTCAGCCGGTAGCCCACCCTGAAGAGCAAACGCAGGTCATCGAGGGTTCCGCTGAGATCCCAGCTCGGATCATACTCATCGGAAGGCTTATGGTAGTTTTCCGCGATGTATTTATCTATTTTTTCCCGAGCCCACTTCTCGCCGTGTTCTATGTGGTCAACCCCAGAACTGGTATAAATCACGGGTACTCCCTGCTTGGCAAAAGGAAAATGATCGGAGCGGTAGATCGAACCCCTTTCCGGGCTGGGATCAGGCCGGACTCTTCGCCCTTGTTCTGCGGCTGCCTGTTCTACGTATTCATCCAGCTCTGAACTGCCGTATCCAATTACCGTGATGTCCTTCATCTTTCCCCAGATATTCAGGGCATCCATGTTGATTGCGGCCACGGTTTTGGCCAGAGGATAAATGGGATGAGTCGCGTAATAATCAGAGCCGAGAAGCCCCTGTTCCTCAGCGGTAACAGCAATGAAAGCGATTGAACGGCGGGGCGGAGACTCGAGCTTCAGAAAGGCTTCAGCCAGCTCGATCAGGGCGGCTGTCCCGGTGGCGTTGTCCAGCGCTCCGTTAAAGATCTGATCTCCTTCCAGAGTGGGATCGATTCCGAAATGATCCCAGTGAGCCGTATAAATGATATATTCGTCAGCCAATTCTGTACCTGGGATAACCGCTATGACGTTGTTCGATTTCTGGTATCGGATGCTGTTTTGTAAATGAAGGGAAGCATTCAAGCCCAGAGTTATAGCTTTGAAATCGCGCTTCAGGGCAGCCTGTTTGGCATCATCGTAGCTCAGCCCGGCACGATCAAGGATCTGGCGGGCCGAATCCAGATGGAGCCAGCCTTCGACAGAGCAGCGGGAGAGATTTTTATCTTCTGTGACCAGGTTGAACTGGGGCCCGGTCCAGCCATTCCTGACTACACTCCAGGGATAAGCCGCAGGTTCGGTCTCATGAATGATCAATGCGCCTGCGGCTCCCTGCCGGGCAGCCTCCTCGTACTTGTAGGTCCAGCGGCCGTAATAAGTCATGGACCGGCCGTTAAAAAGCTCTGCATCCTCCGTGGCATACCCGGGATCATTGACCAGGATCACCACTGTTTTTCCGCGAACATCCAGGCCTTCATAGTCGTTCCAGTTGTATTCCGGGGCCACGATCCCATACCCGACAAAAATCATTTCCGAGTCTTCCAATGAAGATTCGTCCACGACTCTCAGTGTACAGGCGACGAATTCATCGCCATAAGTGTACCGGTCTGATTTCGCCTTGTCCTTTACTATAAGCTCTGCCCTGGGATCGGCTGTGATTTCCACCATCGGGACCTCCTGGAGGAAGCTTTCCCCGTTTCCCGGTTTGAGGCCGAGCTTCCGGAACTCTTCTTGGAGGAAATGAATCGTTTTTTCCTCTCCCTTTGAGGCTGGCGCCCGGCCTTCAAATTCATCGGATGAAAGGATTTTGACATCTTTGAGGAACTCATCTGCTTGGATGCTTTCCAGAGCCGCTTCCAGGCTTCGCTCCTCTTTTTTGCAGCAGAAAAAGAATAAAGCCAGAGAAATAATGATGATAAGGATAAGATAATATTTCTTGACCATGGAATTCCCTCCGTGAATTTTTTATTTGCCGATAAAATTTTGAATGAGCCACTCTTAAATGTCAAGGAAATGCCAGGTTTTGTATTGAAACAGTATATATTTTCTGGATATCAATATGGATAAAACATGTTGACAATAATTACTATAATTATTAGTATTATGATTGAAGTGGGGGGCCGGAGAGAATGATAAGGTTGATGGTGGCGAGATTCCTTTGCTCAATTGATGCACATCTAACCCGGAAACAACCGGCTTGCCAAAAATCCAGATAATTCAATATCAAATAATGATGATTAGTTCCAAAAAGCCATGCTTTCCATCCACTCCATTAAAAAAAACTGATAAGAGAATGGAGTGTTTGATGGCCAGCGTTGGCTTTTTTGAATAGACTTAGGAATTAAAAAAAAGGGGGTTCATTATGATTCAAATCACCAAAAAAATCGAAGTTTTTGTGTTGGCAGCGTTCTTGCTTCTGGTTTTGTCGCTGAACTCATCTGCTGAGGAAATTGCCCCAAAGACCCAAGTCGGTCCGAAACATGATCACATCGCTTCCTGGTCACGCAGCTTCTGCCTCAACTCTAACTCTTTGCTTAAAGGCTCCTGGAAAGCAACCGGAGCGGATGCTTCGAAGGAGACGCTGGCCCTGGGGCTCCTTAAGCGAGCAATCAAGAACAGACCTTATCAGAAAGCAGAGGAAGAGACAGTAGAGGAAATTGAGGAAGGACCCATCGATCCCCGTCGCCTGTTTGTCGTTCCTGTTGCCGATGTGCTCCGTTCGCTGGAGATCAATATGGGAGGAGGAAGCGCTTTTGGCGTCAGGAAAGAAGAGACCCGGCCCTTTCTGGGACATATAAGGCTTGGTCTTGGAGGAGTGGCTGAGGTTGAATTGAGTACGATGGGCATTATTAACGAGCTTGCTGAGGGATCTTCCTCCATCCCCATGGCTGCCTTCAAAATAAGGTTTATTTCTGAAGGAAAACTGCGGCCATCTGTTGCCGCCGCTTTGCAGAGCTCTCTTTGGGATACAGAGGAGAGAGACGGTGTTGTGCCTTATGGAACAGTCAAGTTCCAGAAGAGACTCTCCACGCTTTATTTCGTTGCCTCCAAGACGTTTGAAAAAGTGAGCATGCACGCCGGACTCAGCGTCAGCGACCTCCGGATCAGAACCCTGGAAGCGAATGACACCCCGATTTCTCCAGCATCTGGTGCGACCAAAGATTACTTCAATAAAAACCTTTTCGGTCCTTTCATCGGACTCCGCATAGAACTCAATCCGAAGACTTTTTTGATGATGGAAGCAGAGCAGATCGCTTCCTATGAGTTCGATGAGACGATCCCTTTTGTTTCAGAAGATGACATAAATGTGGAGTGGATGGGGATAACGGGGGTAAGATTCTTCTTTTTTGATTGGCTGGCCCTTGACACCGGGGTTATGTACAGGAGTGATTACCATGGAATCGGTGATGCCCATATTCAAGCCGGCCTGAATGTTAGCCTGTCCTTGCCCAGAGTTGTCAAATCTCTGTGGGGAGAAAGGTAATATTTGGAGAGAAGAAGGTTAAAAAATATATTCGATCTTCTTTTTTACTTTATTTCTTTTTTTAACCTGTAGTCTATGGCTTTCCTGGCTTCAAAATAGATCTTGGACAAATATCTGTGTCTCGCTTCTTGCTCGATCTCTTTTTCGTAATTTTGATTCACACTTTTAACGATTTCATCGACATCTGTGCCGGACTTATATTCGGGAAAAAGTCTTGGCACCATGCAGAGGATTGCAATACACAGTTCTATTCTGAGAGCCTCAGAGAAGCTTGTGTCATATTGATCAACTAGAAATTTGAGGTATTCCTCCAACCAGTCCGGCAGGAGAACTTGATATCTTTTCAGCAATGGATCCTCCTAGGGATGAACATTTTTTTTGAATTTTTGATAATACCAAAATTTAGTGAAAAAACAAGGAAATTTTTGCTTGACAAACAGAGAAGTTGGTATATATATATAAGGAGTAGTAATATTGATACTACCTATAACGAGAAAGGCAGGCTCAGAGACTCAAACTAAAGAAGAGATATTCTCCTTTGGTTCCCCTGCCAAAAACTGGGCTAGCAAAAGGGGGGTTGGTTTTAAGCTCCCCGAAGATCATCACTGCAAGAGGATCTTTCTCAAAAAATCCTCATAATCTTCGAGTGTCTTCACCCTCATTTCCATGATATCTAATTATAGAGGTGTAATCTGTTACAGAGCCGGTTCCCCTTCATCCCAGCCAAAATCCTTCTTTCATGTGCCTAGGATTGAGAAAAGCCGGCGTTACAGTTCTCGATTCATATAAGCGCGATAATTCGTTTGGTACGCTTTATTAAGCGGGCCCGGATGCCGACGGGGAGACCCGGCGGGATTGGTTCCTCCCGGGATTCGGGGACTGAGAGCGGTATCGGGGCCGCATAGAGATTGCGAACTTATTTACTGCGATTTCATTAACTCAGATGTTCCCTCGTCATGGAAATAGAACGCTTGTGAGGATGGCTTGTTTTTTGCCTTGTTGTTATAATAGGACTATGAGTAAAGGGGAAATAAAAAGATCTGCATTATTCTTATTCTTTGTCTTCATCTTTGCCGCATCTCTTCCCCTCCATGCTCAATGGGCTCGAGCCTACGGCGGGAACGGAGATGACTGGGCAAACTCCATCCAGCAGACCGTTGACCAAGGGTATATCGTCGCTGGCTACACAGACTCCTTTGGTGCCGGAAATACGGATTTCTGGATTCTGAAGCTGTCTTTTACAGGAGCTGTTGAATGGCAGCGCACTTACGGTGGAGGCGGAGATGAGGAGGCTTTGGCCATCCGGCAAACCAGCGATGAAGGATATATCGTTGCCGGTTACACGGATTCTTTCGGAGCCGGAAGGATGGATATATGGCTCTTAAAGCTTTCTCCATCCGGTAATATCGAGTGGCAGCAAACCTTTGGCGGCAGCAGAGATGATTGGGCGACTGCTGTTTGCCAGACGGATGACGACGGATTCATCATCGCCGCAAGCTCGGATTCCTGGGGGGCAGGAGAGTCGGACCTCTGGGTTATAAAGCTGAATTCAGAAGGCAGCGTGGTCTGGCAGAAGATCTACAGTCTCAATGTGAACGCTTCTCTGGTATCTATCCATCTGACTGCTGATGGTGGCTGTATCGCCGCCGGGCAATTCAATATCGGCCACAGCGACCTTCTGGTCCTCAAGCTGAACTCTGCAGGCATTATCGAGTGGCGGCGTTATTACGGAGGAGTCGGGGATGATTGGGCGAATTCAATCCAGCCGACCGGCGATGGGGGATATCTTGTTGCCGGCTACACGGATTCCTTTGGCGCGGGCAATTATGATTTCTGGGCCCTGAAACTGACTTCATTCGGAGATGTTGAATGGGAACGCACTTACGGAGGAAGCCAGGATGACTGGGCGAATTCAGCCCAGCAGACAGTTGACGGAGGATATGTCGTCGCTGGCGTCACCGAGTCCTTCGGAGCAGGGTACGCGGATTTTTGGGTGATCAAACTCTCAGCATCAGGGATCATCGAGTGGCAGACTGCTTACGGCGGCGGCGGAGATGATGCCGCTTTTTCCATCCAGCAGATAAGCGATCAAGGGTATATCGCTGCCGGCGTCACCGGCTCCTACGGGGCAGCAGCTCTGGATTTCCTGGTCCTCAAGCTTTACTCCGATGGGGAGATAGACCCTGATTGTGTGCTTCCGGTTACCTCCAGTGCCGCCGTTTCTCAAAGCTCTGCCTCATCCGCTACGGCATTAGTCGCCACTCAGGATACCATCGTTCCCCCTCAATATACGGCTATAGTCCCTCAGGATAGCAGTGCGGATTCATACCTGATTTGTGAAGACCGGCCAGAGATCTCGGGGACGGTCAGGACTGAGGGGGAGGCGGGGATTGAGGGCGCGACCATCACCTTTTCCGAAGGAGAAGGCGAGGCGATAACGGATGTCAGTGGAAATTATTCTCACAGCGTGAGCTACGGCTGGACAGGGACAGCGACTCCCTCAAAAGCCGGCTATGCTTTCACGCCGTCCAGCCGGAGTTACACGGAGCTCGTTTCTGACCGGGCAGATGAGGATTACACCGGGTTTATCGTGCATATGATCTCCGGTTTTGTGAGGACGGATGGCGGGCAGGGGATGGAAGGAGTCACCATCACCTTCGATAACCAAGGAGGCGAGGCGACGACCGCTGCAGACGGCAGCTATTCCCACGCCGTAAAAGAAGGATGGTCGGGAACAGCCACTCCTTCACAGACGTGTTATACTTTTACGCCGTCCAGCCGGATTTATACGGATGTCACCTCAGATTACTCAGACCAGAATTATACCGGAACTTTTTTGACTTATGTTATATCGGGCTCAATCCTTTCCAGCCCGACTGTCACAGATGTAAGCGGAGTGGTGATGTCCGGGCTTCCCGGAAATCCGGTAACAGACGCCTCTGGCTATTATGAAGCCACAGTGGACTGCGGCTGGTCAGAGACTGTCACTCCAGCCAGAGACAGGACCGTTTTCGATCCCCGTGCCCGAAACTACTATAACCTGAGTTCTAACCAGTCCGGGCAGGATTATCAAGCTCATCGGGGGTGGTTAATATCCGGAGTGGTGAGGACCGGAGGCGGGGAGGGGATAGAGGGAGTGGCCATTGCCTTCTCGAACAACGGCGGCTCAACAATAACCGGAGTGGACGGAAGCTATCTTCATACCATAATCGAGGGTTGGTCAGGAACCGCCACCCCATACAAGCTGGGATATGAATTCGTGCCTTCCAGTCGAGACTACACGAACCTTATCTCGGACCATACAGACCAGGATTACACGGGAACAATCATTACCTGCACCTTGACGGTCAACACTCCTGAAGGAGGGATAACCCAGCCAGAGCCCGGAAGCCATGTCTATAATTACGGGACTGAGGTTGAAGTCACTGCCTTTCCAGATGGAAAGCATAAATTCTCCCATTGGTCAGGCGATGTGCCGTCCGGACAGCAATACAGCAATCCGGTCTTCCTTATCATGGATTCAGATAAAGAGATCAGTGTGGTTTTTGATAAAAAAGGGCTCTGCTTTATCGCCACAGCGGCCTACGGCAGGCCGTCTCATCCGCAGGTCAGAATTCTTCGGGATTTCAGGGANAGGTATCTTATGCGCTCTGCATTCGGCCGCAGGCTGGTGGATCTGTACTACAGATACTCGCCAGCAGCAGCGGAGGCCATCGACTCCCATAAGCTATTGAGGCTTGCTGCCCGAGTTTGCCTTGCACCCCTGGTTGTGCTGAGTTTTTTGGCCTTGAAGCTCGGCCCGGTGTTATTCGCAGCCCTGCTTGTCTCCGCTTTTTTATGTCCGGCAGGCATTGTTCTTTTTCAGAGGAAGAAGGCGAAGATCAAAAAGGCTCATTGAGCGAGAGATCGGGTCCCCCCCAATATTTTAAAAAAAGAAAAAGTAAGGATCAGGTAAGAAACGTCTTCTCGAAGTATCGGCAGCTGTCTTCAACGGTCTTTTCAAAAGGGATGTATTCGTGATCGAAATCCTTTTTGCTTTTTTTGTTTGAATAATACGTTTTCCAGCCGCTCAGCTTTCCGTAGGCATAGGTCAGTAACGGATGCCGTTTCGTGAGGGAGCTTATTGTTTCAAGTAAAGCCCCGATCAGGCTCAACAGGAACGAAGGGACAGGGAAAGGGTAGGCTTTTTTCCCTGCACACCTGGCAATGGCTTTTACGACCCGGCTGTATTCGACATTCGTCCCGACCACAAGATATTTCTCTCTGCTTCCGCCTGAATCCAGAGCTTTGATGATGATCTTGACCAGATCCCGGACATCCACCACAGCCAGGCCGCCGGAGAAACATCCCATAAACAGGCCATTATAGATTCTGTTGTACAGCTGGTTATGAGGAGTAGAAAGGTTTGGGTCTCCGGGCCCCATTATCGAGGCTGGATTGAGGATAACAGCATTCAATCCTTTATTATTTATGGCCTGCTCAACGATTTTCTGGCCTTGCCGCTTGGAGACCATGTAGTAAAAATTGTCCGGCCAGTTAAACGGAGTGTCCTCATCGGCAAAACAGCCGTCTTTATGGTATCCGTAAGCCCCCACGGATGAGATGTGGATCAGCCTGGAATTGTTGTGCTCCAGGCAGCTCTCCACGATATTCTGCACTCCGGCTTTGTTGACAGCCATCAGTTTCTCCTGGTCTTTTTTCCAGTAGGAGATAAGACCGGCAAGATGGATAACATGAGTGTGTCCCTTAACAGCGCGCATGACCTCATCCCGGTTCACTATGTCGCCTTCGATTATGTTCAGGCAGGCGTATGTGTTTATCAAACGGCTCTTGTGCTTGTCATAAGGCAGGACAAAGGCGGATATTTCCGCACCGGGAATGGCCTTTGGCAGCTCTTCGAGAAGGCGGCTTCCGACGAAGCCTGTAGCTCCGGTCACTAGAATTTTCATCGGTTGCTTTTTTGGAACATTTTTTTTGTGATACTTAAGACAGAATGAGACTTGAAACAAAAGATAATGAAAATAAATTATAAAATATATTATATATTGTATACAATCAAAAAAATGAATTTTTATGCTTCCTGTTTCAGGGCGAGAATTAATTTACGTTGATCTTTTTCTGTGAGGGCAGGGGCTTAAGGGATGCGCCGGATTTTGGAACTTCGGCTAATTTTCCGGAGCCATTTTTGTTCTGTGATACTTGAGATAGAGAACGGTATCATTGGCGATACCGAGAAGCGCATGGATAAACAACGTATACAGGAACGACTGGGTGGCATAGGCGATGATTCCAAAGATTATACTGCCCACCAATGCGCCGACGATCTCGATCTCGGGATGACCGAGGTGATAGATGGTGGCTATTGTTGTCTGGATGAGAATCGCAATCAGAATTCCTGTTTTTGCCCCACCCGTGATGTTGATGATCGAAAAGAGAAAAAACCCTCTGAAGGTGAACTCCCAGGCAGTATAATACAGGAACAGGTAGGCCAGCTCGTAGAGAACGAATGTTTTCCCGCTTCGGCAGGCATTTTTAGCGAAAGGGTACTGGTCTTTGACCTTGGGATCTTTCGACGAGACATACACAGACAACGCGCAGACCGGGATGGCGATGAGGCTGAGGATGAGTCCCAACCTGTAATTTCCAAGCTGGAAACCAAAGCTTTGCAGCGCTTCAAGAGGTTGGGATGAGTAAAGAAGGATAACGATTACGGGGATGAGGAGAAGAAAAAGGAAAAAATAAACGAAGTAACGAATAAACACCTGGAGGTCATTACTGAATTTCTTCTGCAGGTTTTTGTAGTGAAAAAAGGATGAAAGAAGGGTAAAGCTCACCGTATAGGTCAAAAACAGCAGCGAATGAAGCGACAGATAATTTTGGAAGAAATCCCTCAAGAATGAAGTCATTCCCAGACTCTCCGTTTTATTCTATGTAACCCACTTTTTTCTCAGCCAGATACCAGTCCATTATGGCCTGAAATTGTTTCTGGATGTCTTTATCAGGCTTGTAATTCAGCTCTTTAATGGTTTTGGATATGTCATAGTTGGTGTGACAGGTGATTCTTTTCGCCCGGTATCTGGTTATCCGGCGTTCGAAAGAAGGAACGAAAAAGTTGATGATCTTCATGAGAAAGGCAATGAGGAAGGGGATGAATACAGGTACGTACAGTTTCTGTTTCTTGTTCAGCCTTTCCAGAAAAACAGAGAAAAATTCTTTCCAGGTGACATCAATGTCGTTTGTGAGTGTGTAAGCTTTTCCTTCTATATGGGGAGTGATACAGGCAAGATAGGCCCCTTGACTGAGATTGTCCACGTAGCAGAAGGGCAAGATCCATTTGCCGCTCCCGACGATCGGGGGGTATCCGTCTTCTATTCCCTTCAGTATGGGAACGCACGAGGTCCGGTCATAAGGCCCGTAGACATCAGCCGGCCTCAGAATCACGAGAGGAATACGATGTGAGTTGCGGAGCTCCTGAAGAAAATTTTCTGTCTTTATCTTGTATTTGACATAAGGGAAGTTAGCAGGTATCCCGGGATTTTCTTCAGAGATCTGTAATTTTCCGTATCCCAGGACAAGAGCAGTAGATATGTAGATGAACCTCTTCAGGCTGACTTTATTTTTCAGGATGTGATTCATGAAGTTTTTCGTGGCCTGGTAGATGTTCTTCTCGCAGCTTTCTTTGTCCGCTATATCGGACACTGCTGAGGCACAGTGGATGATGTAGTCCAGATTCTCTGGGAGTTCCTTTTGTTCGGCTTCGTTCAGGTCACCGTAGACCAGTTTAACATTTACGCCTTCCAGGAAATGGAGGTCGGACGTCTTCCTGACCAAGCCGTAGACAGTGAAGTCTTTCTTTAGAAAATACCGGCAGAGGTTGGATCCGATAAATCCGTTTGCTCCGGTGATGAAGACAGTCTGCATTTCAGCATTAGATTATATGAAAGCAGAGAAAAAAAGTCATGGATTTTCTGTGAGAATATTGGGGACAATCCCTATTTTTATCCCCTTAAGGCAGTTCTAGCTTGTTCAATCATCCTAATTGATCCAGGAAAGCTGAGGCTTCGGGGGGATTTGGCTTTTAATTCCTGCCCAATCGTTAAGGATTGAATTCCGTTTCAATCATAAGAAACCAGCGTCACCATAACCGGCTCTGGTTTTTCTTCATACAGGATTTCCATTTTCTTGTAGATGAGATTATTCTGGAAGACTTTTAGAACAACAATGATGAGAAGGATAGCTCCATAGAAGATGAACAAGCTTAAAGGAGAATTCAAGATCATATATTCTATGTGGCTCATAAGAAATGCATATATTAAGAAACAAATAATATATATTATCCAGGACAGATGGAGTTTCGCTTTACCCGGAAGATAGGAACAGACAAACGGAATTTTGCGGTAATTGATAAACAGAACTTCCATCAGCAATACTGAGAGGAGCATCCCGAACAGGCAGTGATAGAAGGCAAGCGGCCATTTCCAGAGAAAAAAATAAAAAAGAAAAAGTACAGCAAATAGAGGAAGAAGCATAAAGAAAAAAATCCCTTTCTTTAGGCCTGAGAAGTAATCTTTTTTATCCGGTCCCTCTGTCAATTTAAAAATCCAGTTCGCCTCGTTGGCTGCAGGAATATTTACAATTGTTCTTATCCCAATCAACAGAAAGAAAGATAAGACGAGAGGGATAGAAAGGAGTGCCTTATTAACATCAGATAATGATTGTATGCTGAATGCGCCGGATATCAGGATGATAAGAATTATGGCCACAGATGTCGCCACATAGGACGCAATTCCCATCTTGTGGATCATGCTTCTCCTGAGGGTCTTCTCAAAAAAATAGAAAACCGCTATCTGGATATGATTTCGCAGGAAAACGGAATTAAAGGGATTCAAGAAGAACTTCTTTAACCTGACAAAATGGGCAGTCCTTTTCTTTGCTTCCTGCATTTTCATTATGTATCTTCGGTACCCGAGCACTCCGGTCAGATAAAAAGCAAAAGGAGGTACAACGAGGGCCAATACGGCAAAAATAGATAAAACTGAGAACATGGGATCATTATTGCCCAATAAAGTCTCATAGAGACCTGTAAACCACATGGGCGGAAAAAGATAGAGAAAAAGAGAGTTATTTTCTTTGAGCAGCAGGAATGAGGATAAGGCAGGTATGCCCGTTGTCCCAGCAGAGAAAAAAACCATTATAGAGATAAAGACAATAATCAACAGCGATCGGAGGAATATAGAAATTCGACTGAATATTTTGTAGCCGAGAAGGCTGGTCAATATGCCTATTAAAAGACCTATTGCAAAAAAAATGAAAAAGCCCGCAGCTAAGAAGCTAGTCAAATGAGCCAAAGCAAAACGCAAACTGAATAAAAGATTTGAAGACTGCCATTGAGGCAAGTAAAGTAAAAAGACGAGAGTCGAAAGAGAATTTATTCCCAGAAAAAATAAAAAGACGAAAAAACATAGACTGGCTAATTTGGCTATAAAAAGATTTCTTATTTTCACAGGGAAGGACAGCAAATTGGAAAAATCTCTCGAATCCGGAAATATGACATCCCATTCCAACACTGCGATAAAACCAGTGATTATCATAATAAAGAATATGACATGGCATTTCTCTACCCAGGAAGTTCCCTCATCGGGTATCCAGGTATACTTCCAGAGAAGCATGTGCGACAGATGGGCGGTAAAAACAGCAAGAATTGCCAGAATAGCGATAATCTTTTCTTTCATCTGCTCTTCGAAGAAAACAACATCGTTTATGAAAAGCCTCTGAAAGAAATGCCTGGCCAGGATGAGAATCTGCTTAAGGTTGCCTCTGAGAAGCTTATATATTTTTTCGTAACTGAACATGGAGCTCTTAAGAATCATGTTTCATGGCTTTGAGAACCTGTTCAGCTATTTTCTCTGAGTCCTGTCGAATAACGAGCTGGTTAAAAATATCCTCAAGGGAAGGGAGTTTCATCAGATTTCTTAGGTTCTCGACTGAATCATTGGCCACGATCTTTCCTTTATGAATGATAATAACCTTTGAACATACCTTTTCCACCACTTCCAGGATATGGGAACAGTAGAAGATGATCTTGCCTTGCTGGCTCAGTTTCCGGATAAGGTCCTTGATTATCAGGGAGGTTTCCACATCAAGACCGGAGAGCGGTTCATCCAGAAGGAGGATATCAGGATTATGAAGAAGCGCAGAGGACAAGAGAACTTTCTGTATCATTCCTTTGGAGTAGGATGATATCGGGGAATGCATATCGTCCGCTAAGGAAAAAAGACCCATGAATTGTTCGATCTTCTCGTTCAATATTTTTTCAGGAATGTCGCGCAATCTGCCGACCATTAACAGATAATCATACGCGCTGAGGTAAGGATATATCTCTGCTTCTTCAGGAACATAGCCTATCCTCTTTTTATATTCATAGGGATTACCCTTAATATTTTTGCCCGAATAATAAATGCTTCCATCTGTCGGCTCGAGCAGTCCGGCCAGCATCCGGATGGTGGTTGTCTTGCCGGCTCCGTTGGGCCCCAGATAGCCCAGGATTTCAGAAGGCTTCACCTCTAAACTGACATCGTTAACAGCGGGAAAAACCTGATATTTTTTGGTGATTCCCTTTAATTCGAGCATTTTCCTTCTGTTGATAATTATAATTTGCCCCCTATGTCCCTCTCAAAAAAGGAAAAGAGGCTTTTATCCACATCAATTCTTTTATCCTTCATTGTTTAGAGACGATTGAAGATAGTGAATATTCCATTCAGGAAAGATATTTTTATGAATTAGGCAGGATTTTTGATAATGTTTACGAAAGAAAATTATCATCGCGGGCGCAGTGCGGCAATCGTAAGGAAAATGCATTTTCCGTAATAGATCGGCACGCTGCATGCCATGACATTCTGAATGGCATTCTAAAAGCAAAACTGCGTTTTTAAACGCGTGCAACGTCCTTATTAGATATTCCCCTATCAATTTTAGATCAGAGAACAGCCAGGATTCCGATGCTCCGCAGTCCAGTCCTGAGCTTCTGTTTTGCCTTATAAAGCGGTTCCCCAGCAATTTTGGTATCAATACATCACTATTTTCTTTGATATTCGTTACTTTTCTTTAAAAATCTGGTGCTTCCCTGGGGAAGTGCTGTTACTTGATCAAATACGCTCAACACGTTATTTTTTCCAAATCTGACAAGTAACGAAATATCGAAAATTTCCTTTTATTTACTTTTCGCCTGAATTCATCAAAGTCTTTTTCGGATATTTGAGATCGAGTCAAAAACTCATCGAAGCTTTTCCTGGTATAATGATATTGAGCAATCTGCTTAAGAAAAAGTATTAGAGTACTCAGTAATAAAATTAGAAGAATGAAAATTACCACACTTACATACCTGGGTGGTGTATAATTCATAATAATATCCATTATACTAATCTCCAATTTCACCTCCTTTCAACACAAGGTTTTGGCCGTCTTCTAAAGCACGGTGATTTTAAATTTGCAGCGCTTGCCGCCTTTGAGGACCGAATCGATGAGCTCGACATCGACAGTGCAGCCGAACTTGAGCTCGTTCATCTCCTTGACATAGCCGACCGAGCAGTAACAAAAAGTGGAAGACAAGCCTTCTGGCTTGGATTCGACCATCGGGCAGAGGCAGACATCCTCGGGAGACGGCTTGCCTGTTTCAGCACTGCTGTTGAATTGAAAATAAATGACATTACCTTCGATCTTGAATCCCTCTTGCTTTATGTTTTGGCTGGCCCTCTCTGCCCATTTCTCGAAATCAACCTGTTTGATCTCCTGCTTTGTGTCCCGAATCCACTCCCTGTAACATGCCCTTCCGTTTGCCATCATCAGTCTCTTTCGTGTTTTCTCGTCAAGCGTCTGGTCTATGACATCGAAGAACCGTTTCACCCAATGATCGGCGTATTCCATGCGTTTAACAGCCCTTTCTTTTGTCTTTTCACCGGGTTGAGTCTGAGGTTCATCCTGGTAGAGGGCGGCTTGTAAGCTGCCAGCAGCGGCGCACAAACAGGTGGCACAGCCCATTTTGCCGACTGCGTTCAAGAAAGCTTTGCGGTCCATTGTTTGGATACTCATATCCTCCTCCTTATTAAGAGGTGTTAGGATTTGATTTGTCTTTAGTCATTTTCCGGCTTTGTCCTCCTTCTTCAACGGTTCTTTCAAGATGAGGTCCTTTTTTTATGCTTCATCCCTTCAACCTTCAAATTTTCAATTATCTTTGCATCCACCCAGTAAATGCTGGGAGAGCGGTGTTTGGGATTATTGGGATCAGGTCTGAAACTCGAGAAGAACAAATATTTCCCGTCAGGGGAAACTCTAGGCCAGGTGTT
>JGI2171J19970_10000781_pt1 | contig 17549 bp, 16 predicted proteins | sample DeeMarSWOR324_28_FD_19970 | JGI IMG/M metagenome (IMG submission 19970) | reverse complement strand
CGCCTGAATCGCACTCAGGAGGTCAGGGGTTCAAGTCCCCTCGGCTCCACTCCCTCGAACACTAATGCGTGATCCGTCAGAACGCTCTGAGCGTGTGAATCACCGCTTTGAGCTGCTCGAGCAGGTCTTCCCGAGTCAGGTCGATCCCGTGAACTGTCAGCACGTGCTCCACAGCCTTCCTCAGCAGCTCTTCTTCAGTCTCTGCGCGCACCACTTGATCACAGTGAATGCCAAGGTCTCGGCACCGCAGCTCCTTGGCCATAGGGTCCTCGCTCCAAGACTTCAGGGGAGGGTTACGTCGCCTACTACGTACTACCCCGAAGAAGGGTGATACGAGCCGATGCTCCCTATTAGAGGGGATGGGCGTTTGAACGAGGACCGCGGGAACTCCACTACAACCTGAGATTCACGCCGACCGACAGCTTGCCCTTGCGCTGAGGCACAGTCTTCACGCGAATCCGGTGCAACGGCACGGCCTCCCACTGGTCGACTTTGAAAGTCGAGCCTACGAGAGCGCCGAGAAGGGTACCTGCAATGCCGCCCAAGAGAGCGCCGCCAAGGAGCGTTCCATCACTCAGGTTCAGGTTAGAGCCCCAGTAGGTGTCTTCCGTGTCTCCTGACGAACGAGCGGCAATCACACCACCCGCGATAGCACCAGTCCAGAATCCGATAGCCATTCCTAAGCGTGCTCTCGACTTCCGATCTCGACAGACTTCGAGCATCGTAACGGGAGCGAACGGCACGGCTAACGGTTCACGGCTTTGGACCACAATGGTGTCGGGTTTCACGGTTAAGACTGTTGCCACCAGGGCTTCAACGCCAATGTTGGGCGCCGCGACTCTCACCCGATCGCCGGGTGCGACAGGCAGTCCCTCTTGTGCACAAAGATTTGCCGAAGCTGTGAGCGCTAGGGCGGTCGCCAGCGAAGCAATGCTTGGAAAGCCCATACGGCAATCTCCTTTCGCTCCAGACGGCGCTAACATGGCCTTGCTCGGTCAAGCGCGAGTCAAGTGAGTCTCGCTGGGACCGCTTCCTGCTCATTTTCAAGAAAGGCTCACTCGAGAGACCCCAGGGAGGGGGAGATGCGTGTCAATCAGATACGGCAGAGCGCCGTTGCGCGCCGCGGACCTGCGTACCACTCTTATGCTGTAGCCTGTGGCCCTGCACCATCCGCCTGGGAGTGGCATGGAAAGGCCAGACTGGAGAGCGATTCGCGGCGGACTGATACCGTGGTCGGCCTCGGAATATCACGAGGTCCTGGAAGAGGCACATCGCCTCATGCAGACTCCTCACGACGATTGGGATCGTCGGCCCCAGAGATTCACCATCTATGACGAGGACACCGGCGAGGAGCAGGCACTCGAGGTCGACGTTGACAATGTTGCCTTCCAGATCGACAACCTGATCCTCAAGCGCTACGCCGATCAGCCTCAAGATGTGGTCCTGAGTCACGTCTACAGGTTTCGCATGATCTTCAGGTTCATAGAGGACAACCTCGAACGGCTCGTGGTAGAAGGACTCATAAAGGACGAGCCCGAAGCGATGCAGGTCGCCGAGGGACTGATTGAGGTGCTCGCGACGGCGAGGTACGAAGCCACCAGGATCGAGGGCGACGAAGAGGTCAGCGTTTTCGATTGCGATCAGGTTGTGGACGGAGCCAAGCGGTTACAAGGAGACATGGAAGAGGAATCGAGCTGACCGTCGCCGCGCGATCGCTGCAGAGAGCCTTCGCTGCACAGAGCCTACGGCGCCGAACGCGTCGCCGTGACCGACACCTCGAGGTCGTAGTCGATATCGTCGCAGGTTAGCGGGACCGTTCCGGATTCCGCGATCAGCTCATCGCCCGAGAATGTTCCGGTGAGGTTCTGGCCAGCCTGGCCGCTGCACGTGAGACCTGTAGCGCCCGTCTCGTCGTTGATCCACTCCTCGAAGAGACCCCTGATTGTCACGGCCCCACTCGCCTGGACTGTACCGGTAAAGCCACCTGCCGCGGCCCTGCAATCCGAGGGCTGGATAGTGAAGTCGCCTGAGAAGTTCTGACCCCGCTGGCCGGTGATGCGCAGAGTGCCCGGGCAGGTGCCGGAACTGCCCCCTCCTGTGAAGGTGGTCTCGAAGCTGTAGGTGGCGTCGTAGGTCCCCTTCACGTCCGGTGGAGTCGATGGCCCGGTACCGTCATCTCCGCAGCCGACCAGCGTCATTCCTAAGATCACGCCCAGCGCAATCTTGGCCGACGGCGTCATGCTATCCTCCTGAGCAGCGGTCCGCAGCCTGCAGTCAGAGCTGCACCAGGACCGCAGTGTCTTCAGGTCACACGAATGCGAGGAGTGTGCTCACTCCCTGTCCCTGGAAGTACCGCACCATCTCTTGTGTCCCCGAGCTCTTCCCATCCCAGAAGAGGATGATGAGGTCCGACTTGATGCAGAACAGCACATCACGCGGGCTCGGCCCTTCTACGCCCCTGGGCAGCGATTCAACGGAAGCGTCGAGGAACTTGAGTCTCCCTTCTTTGACCATTTCGCGTAGCCCCGGCGCGCAATCGAATCGGTCGTAGCCGACGGCGGCGACCTGCTGATCGTGCTTGAGCAGGAAACGAATCGCGGCAAGGTCCACGGTTCCTTCGGATCCCACCAGCCAAACCGTCTGCTCTGAGAGATACGGTGTGAGAAGACCCTCGATTCTTCGGCCGGCTGCGACTTCATCTGCGCGCATTGACCCGGTCACCGCGATGGTCCGCTGCTCGGCCATCGTAGAGGACGGCAACGTGGCGACGCCGGTCGTCTTCAACTCGTAGCGGGCCAGTGTGTCGCGTACGGCTTTTGAGAGCTTGTCCTTGAGATCACCCAGCCGCTCGGGCGAGTATTCCAGAACACGGTGCGACCGGAGATCGAAGGGCAGCGAGTCGATGTTCTGCCCGATCAGGATCGTCGGCTTTCCCAGTGCCATCGCGTAACCGGTCTCCCACATGACGTTGGGGTTGTCTCCGGTGACGTCCGCGATGCAGAAAGTCGCCTCGGCGAGCCCGTGCATGATGTCATCGGTGATCCTGCCTGCGGCGTGGACATCCTTGAGCCAATAGCAGTCGAAGTCGGTGTCGGGAACGGCACTGGCCGCCACCTCGCTGACGGCCTGGAAGACCGGGTCAAAGGCTTCGGCGAAGGGCATGATGACAAAGCACTTCATCTTTATGACTCGCGAAGGTAGCGTTCAGCGGTAGACCGTTGCCAAAGTATAACTCTGAGATTCGGGGCGCCGTGCTTCAAATTGCGCTGCTCGCAGTCTCAGATCAATGAGCGGAGGGATAGTCTCGTTGGCTGGGGGCAGTGTCGGGGCCGGACCTAGTCAAGTGCGAGTCGAGCGATAGGATCGTCTGTCTAACCTGGGCCCCCGACTCCCGCCAGCGCCACAAGGGTGAGGAACGTGAGGGGACGTCCGAGGAGCTGGCGAGCTGGGGCGATCAGGTAGGCTATCACGTAGGTATCATGTCGATCATGTGACGATCATGCAGCTATCATTTGGCTATCATGTGGTGGGCCGGGGCACACCGCGGCGTAGATGGGAAAGCTCTTCATCCGGGCCCAACACCAGCATGATGTCACCTGGCTGGAAGACGTAGTCCGGCGTCGGGGCCGCGTTGATGCGGTCCTCGCCGGGCGCGGAAGTCTGTTTGATCATCAGGACGCTGACCCCGAAGTTGCGGCGGATGTCCAACTCGCCGATCGTCTTGCCGACGAAGCCCGCGGGGACGTCGATCTCGGCGACCACCGTGTGACGCTCGGTCGGCACCAGGTCGACCTTCCTCTCTCCGGTCACCGCTGACGCCACGCTGCCGGCCATGTCGCGCTTGAACACCTCGGTGTGGTAGCGCTCGATGACATCCTGCGGCCAGATCACACCCGCGAGGCGCCCGTTCTCGAGGACCGGCACCTCGCCGCGGTACGAGCTCAGAAAACGCATTACGTCGGCCAGCGAGCGGTCCGGGGTCACCGCCGGGAAGTCGGTTTCGGCCACGTCTTCTGCGATGACCAGCAGCTCGAAGCAGGCCGGGTCCCTCATCACCGGTCGTATATCGTCGGCGGTGATGACGCCTTCCAGACGGTCGTTCTCATCGACGACGAACAGGGTGCTGCCGGGATGATCGATGAACTTCGAGATGAGGGAATAGAGATCGGCATCTGGGCTAACGGTGACCACGTCGGTGCGCATCACCTCACGCACGGGCACGTGCTGGAGCACGTTCACCGCGCGGCCCCTTTGGATGTCGAGGCCGCGACGCACGAGCTTCATGGTGTAGATGGAGGCCCGCTGCACGCGGGTCGCCAGCAGCGTGCCGATGATGCAGCTGATCATCAGCGGCATGATGATCTTGTAGTCGCCCGTCATCTCGAAGATGATGAGGATGGCGGTGATCGGCGCGTGGGTGCCCGCGGCGACCACGGCGCCCATACCGACCAGTGCGTAGGCTCCCACGCCCGCCGTGCTGGTCGGCCAGAGGAGGTGGACTACGGTGCCGACGGCGCCGCCCAGCATGGCGCCGATGAACAGCGAGGGCGCGAAGATGCCGCCGGAGCCGCCGGATCCGATGGTGAGGGACACCGCGAGGATCTTGAGGACGACTAGAGCGGCCATGAACTGCCAGACGAGCCGACCGTGCAGCGCTTCGCCGATCGCCTCGTAACCGACGCCGAAGATCTGGGGCGCCCAGATGCCGATGACGCCGATGAGCGCGCCGCCGATCACGGTCTTCAGCGGAGGCGGCAACTTGATGCGGTCGAACAGGTCCTCGCAGCCGTAGAGGCTGCGGATGAAGGCGAGCGCCACGAGCCCGGCCAGGACTCCCAGGCCCGCGTAGGCGAAGAGTTCGGTCCAGTGGACCAGGCTGTACTCCGGGACCACGAAGGCCGGGAAGTCGCCCAGGAAATGGCGGCTCACGACGGTTGCGGCCACCGACGAGATGACGATCGGCGAGAACTGGGCGACGCCGAAGTCGCTGAGGATGATCTCCACGGCGAACAGCGCGCCGGCGACCGGCGCGTTGAAGGTCGCGGCGATCCCGGCGGCGGCGCCGCAGCCCACCAGCGTGCGCAGCCGCCGCCGATCGATCTTGAGCCACTGACCCAGCGCGGAGCCGAGCGCGGAGCCGATCTGCACGATCGGACCCTCACGGCCGACCGAGCCGCCGGAGCCGATACAGATCCCGGAGGCGAACAGCTTGGCGATGACGACGCGCGGCCGGATGCGGCCGCCGCGCATCGCCACCGCCTCCATGACCTCGGGCACACCGTGCCCTTTGGCCTCGCGCGCGAACAAGTAGACGATGAGGCCGACGACGAGACCGCCGGCCGCCGGGGCCAGGATTTTCCACCAGAAAGGCAGGGCAGCGAGGTAGTCGAGCGTATAGGTGCCGCGCTGCCAGGCCAGCAACTGGATCAGCTGGATCAGCCGGCGGAAGGCGACGGCGGCGAGTCCACCCAGCACGCCGATCACCACGGCCACCAGGACCATGTAGAGCCGCTCCGTCTCGCGGAGCCCGCGGTGCCAGGCTCTCAGGGTCGTGATCGCCGCCGTAATTCTCATGGTTGCTCCATCCAGCCTCGGAAATGGGGCCCAGATCAGGCAGGCCAGCCGGTGGGAACGCCGGGCCGCCCACTGGGGTAGTGTTCGCTGCCGGACCTGCGAGCGCAGCCGCGCCGCAAGGTCCTGCCACCCCCCCTGGAAGCCCCACGGGGAGCCCCGTGCGAAGAAGAGTCGTTCCTTGGCTCGACCCGCCCAAACTTAGGCAAGCCCGGATTGCGGTGCTATGCCTTCGTGTATCTTGCTGGCGCCGCCGTAAGCTGTATGGTCGCTGGCGCGGCCGCCTGATCGAGGCGCCCCCCGCCGATTGTGAGACAAGGGGAGGGTTCTGAGATGAAGGGTGCCGGGGAAGAGAAGCGACCGGCCAGCATTCTGATCGTTGATGACGAGGTCTCCGTTACCTCCCTCATCTCCAAGCAACTGAGGCGCGACGGGTTCGCCTGCCAGGAAGCGCTCTCGGCGGAGGAGGCGCTGGAGCACCTCGAGGGGAGCGACTTCGATGTGGTGGTCACCGACATCAGGATGCCGCAGATGTCGGGGATCGACCTGCTGAAGATCGTGAAGCAGCGGGACCCCGAAGTCCAGGTCGTCATGATCACCGGCAACCCGAACGTCGATTTCGCCGTCGAGGCGATCCGCCTGCAGGCCGACGATTACCTGGTCAAGCCGTTCGAGCTCGGCCAGCTCAGTCACGCGGTGGCCCGGGCGCTGGAGCACCGCGAGCTGTTACAGGAGAACCGGCGCTACCGGGAGCGGTTGGAGATTCGCGTGGAAGAACAGTCGCAGGAGATCGAGCGGCTCTTCCTCGACGGGCTCTCCGCGCTCGCCGCGGCGATCGAGGCGCGTGACCGCTACACCGGCGGCCACGTGGACCGGGTCAGCCGCTACGCGTTGGCCACGGCCGACGCGATGGGGCTGGAGGATCAGAAGATGTGGGCCGTGTGGCTGGCCTCGATGTTCCATGACGTGGGCAAGCTGGCGATCCCCGACTCCATCCTCAACAAGCCGGGCCCGCTGACTGAGGAGGAGTACGCGGAGATGAAGCTGCACCCGGTGCTGGGGGCACAGATCGTGAAGCGGGCCTCGTTCCTCATCCCGGCGGCACTGGGCATCCTCCATCACCAGGAGCGTTGGGACGGCCGGGGCTACCCCTCGGGCCTCAGGGGCGACCAGATCTCCATCGAAGGCCGCATCCTCGCCGTGGCCGACGCCTTCGACGCCATGCTCACCGACCGTCCCTACCGACCGGCGCAGACCGAGGAGTACGCGGTGTCGGAGCTCGAGCGCTGCGCCGGTACCCAGTTCGATCCGGTGGTGGTGCGCGGCTTCCTGGAGGCCCGGGCCAATGGGTTCCCCGGCCCGTCGCCCCACGAGCAGTACCCGCTGCAGCGTGTGGCGGAGTGGTCGGGTAACGCGGGCAAGCGGGACTACTAACGCCGGGTTGACCCTCCAGAAGGTGGCGCGTAGATTGCCGTGTCCCGGCGCCACCGTAGCTCAATGGTAGAGCACGTCATTCGTAATGACGGGGTTGTCGGTTCGAGTCCGACCGGTGGCTCTTGGGGTTAGGTTCCCGTGTGCGGGCGTAGCTCAGTTGGCAGAGCGCAACCTTGCCAAGGTTGAGGTCGCCGGTTCGACCCCGGTCGCCCGCTCTGCGGCGTATCCGAGGGATGCCCGGGGAGGAGGAAGCCAAGGGCGGGCTTACGGCCGGCCTGCGGTGTAAACTCTCCGGGCCTCTGACTATCGAAAGCGGGGAGTAGCTCAGCCCGGAAGAGCGCTGCGTTCGGGTCGCAGAGGCCGCGGGTTCAAATCCCGCCTCCCCGATTCCCGCTCGCTGGTTGTTACTCGGGACGTGGCGCAGCCCGGTAGCGCGCCTGAATGGGGTTCAGGAGGTCGCGGGTTCGAATCCCGCCGTCCCGACTCCTCCTTGCACTTTGCCTTCCGTGGCTCGGCACCCTCCGAGAGCTGACTATGTCATAGAGGTCGCGGGTGGAAGCTCACGCCGCGCGTAGGACCGCGCGGCGTTCGATATGAAGGCGCCTGACGGCGCCTTCAGCGCGAATCCCCCGTCCCGAAGGAAATAATGATGAGATCGTGCCCAGACTTCTCCGTCATCGGAGAGGGCGAGGGCCGTGATCGCCGGAACGCGGTCCAGATGGCCTGGCGCCGCCGGGTTCCGAAGCGGATAATGTAGCCCGAATCCGTCCACTCCACCCGGGAGGAAGCCATGGAGCAGAGAAACTCCAACCCACCGAGAAGCCCCTTCCCACCTGTGTTCTGGGTCGCCAACGGCATCGAGGTCCTGGAGCGTTTCGCCTACTACGGCATCTACTTCGGGTTCGGGATCTACATGGCGTCTCTGGGCTATACCCGGGCCCAGCTCGGGATCGTCCAGAGCGTCTTCCTGCTCCTATCGTACGGTGTGCCGGTGATCTCTGGCACTTTCGCCGACCGATTCGGGTTCAAAAAGGTCCTCATCGTGTCCTACCTGGCGTACCTGCCAGCCATCCTCCTGTTGATCCTCACGAAGTCGTTCTCTGGCATCGTCCTGACGATGCTTTCCATCGGGCTGGCCGCCGGGATCTTCAAGCCCCTCATCGCCGCAACGGTCCGTGCGGTGACGGACAAGACCAACAAGACGCTGGGCTTCGGGATCTTTTACGCTATGGTCAACGTGGGTGGCTCCTTTGGGCCCATCGTCCTGGGCAAGCTGAGGGCCATCTCCTGGGACTACGCCTTCATGGCGGCGGCGGCTTCCGTAGCGCTCATGCTGGTCATCACGATCCTCTTCTATAAAGAGCCGGAGCGGGAGATCGAGGGAGTGACGCTTGGCCAGAAGTTCACCGACATCGGGATCGCCCTTTCGGACATGAAATTCACGGTGCTTCTCGTCCTGCTGGGCGTCTTCTTCTGGCTTCCTTTCTGGTGTTTCTTCAACCTCTGCGCCGTCTACGTGGACGGGAATCTGGACACCGCCAGATTGTATGAGGGGATGCGGGCGGTCCTGGGAACCGGGTTCGCCAACTTCTTCTCCCAGGTGGACGAGGACGGGGTACGACGCGTCCTGGGTGAGACCATCTCCCACACCGGATGGATCATCATGGTCCTCCAGGTCTTCGTTTCCCGGGTGGCAGAACGGTTCAAGGCCATACCGGTCTTTCTATTCGGGATGTTCCTCATCGCCGTGGGCTTCGGGATCATCGGCTACGCCAACATCTCCTCGCCGGGATTCATCTTCCTGGGGATCGTCATCTTCGCCATTGGCGAGATGGCTTCATCGCCGCGCATTCAAGAGTACATCACCTGGATCGCTCCCAAGGAGAAGGCGGGACTGTACATGGGGATGAACTTCCTGGCCATCATGATCGGTGCCGCCCTCAGCGGGGTGACCTATACATCCCTCTACGGGAGCTTCGAAGGGATGGGGAACCCCGAGTACGTCTGGTACGTCCTGGGCGCCCACTCCGTCCTGGCCATCGTGGCCCTGAACTGGTTCACGAAGCTCGCCGGCGAGCTCAAGGAACGAGAGGAGTAACGGACTCCCATGCTCATCAAGGAAAAACTAGATCAGGCTGTCGGGATCCTGAGGGAATACGAGACCGACTGCTGGATCACCTTCGTCCGGGAGAGCGGCATCATGCGCGATCCCATGATGGACTACCTCTGCCAGGCCGACATGACCTGGCACTCGGCCTTCATCATCACCCGTTCGGGGGAGACCCACGCCATCGTGGGCCAGATGGAGACCCGAACGGTGGAAGAGATGGGGGTTTACGGGAAAGTCACGGGATACGTGGAAGGGATAAAGAAGGACCTCCTGGACACGCTGAAGGCGCTGAACCCCGCTACCATCGCCGTGAACTTCTCCAAGACCAGCGAAGCCTGTGACGGCCTCACCCACGGAATGTACCTGATCCTCCGTGGAATGCTGGAAGAGATCGGCTTCGAGGACCGACTGGTCTCGTCGGAGAGGATCACGTCGAGTCTCAAGGCCCGGAAAACCGCCGCGGAGGTCCAGCGGATACAGAAAGCGATCGGGCACACGCTGGAGATCTTCTCCCTTGTGAAGGATTTCATCGCTCCAGGGAAGACGGAGCTGGAGATTGCCGCTTTCATGACAGCTGAGGTGGAGCGTCGCGGCCTGGTTGCGGCGTGGGATCCCACTCACTGTCCCGCGGTCTTCACTGGGCCGGACACCGCCGGCGCCCACTACCGACCCACCGAGCGGAAGGTGGAGCGAGGTCACATCCTGAACATGGACTTCGGGGTGAAAGTGGATGGCTACAGCTCAGACATGCAGCGAGTGTTCTACGTGCTGGAGGAGGGAGAAGCGGCGGCGCCGGAAGACGTCATGAAAGGGTTCGACACCATCGTCACGTCCATCGAAATGGCCCGGCAGGCCCTGAAACCGGGGGTCCAGGGGGTGGAGATCGACAGGATCGCACGGGAATACATCGTCTCCCAGGGCTACGAGGAGTATCCCCACGGCCTGGGGCACCAGGTGGGGCGCTTCGTCCACGACGGCACGGCTCTTCTGGGGCCTGCCTGGGAGAAGTACGCCAACAAGCCCTTCGAGATCATCGAAGAGAACATGGTCTTCACCATCGAGCCTCGCCTCACCGTCCCCGGTCGGGGCGTGGTGACCATCGAAGAAATGGTACTGGTGACAGCCAAGGGGGCCCAGTTCCTGGCCGAGCCCCAGAAGGAGCTGATCCTCATCGGCTGAAGCGTCCGGCAGCACAAGCCGCGGTGAGGCCTCCGGACCACGAGTAGCACCGACTCTCCGGGGTCGGATCAGTGAGGAAGTGTCCGACAAGCCTCACCCGAGAGGGTCCGACTCTACCCCCTCCACGGTGATCGGCACCGGCACGGTGCGTCCGTCCGGCGAGAAATGAAGCTCGTCCATGCACACGATACGGTGAGGGACAAGGGATAGGAAAGAGAAGGGCCCTTCGGGACCGACGATCCGGTGGCGATGGTGGGCGGACGACGGACTGGTGGTCCGTTCACGGCCTGCACGACGCGCCTACCTTTTCTCTCGATAATCCAGAATGATCTCGGCAGCCAGACCGGCGGCGGCGGCACAAACGCTCGGACATTTCTGTAGACCGCCGTCCTTGTACCAAGCATCCCGATCTTCTTCGTTGAAGAAATCGTATCGGCGACCGAAGAGCTTTTCCTGGATATCCGCGCACTTCGCCGTACCGTAGCGGTCTGTGAACGCATGAAACAGATCCCGAGATATCCGCATCGTATCATCGTATCGGTTGAACAGCGACATGTCGTCAGAGCCGAACTCCAGCCCCAAAGCCATGATCGCGCCGAGAAGTGCGCCACAGGTTTCCCCCATTCTCGCAACGCCTCCGGAAAGCGCGGTGCTGGCACTGATACATTGCTGGAAACCCTCCGGCGAGCTCAGTCGCAGATGCTCGTTGATCGCCGCCAGAACGCAGCGAGCGCATCCTTCATAAGCACGATTGTTATTGAAGGCAGATATGGAAACGGCATCAATGATCTTTGCTTTGCTCCCGGGAGGTATATCATGCGTAAGGTAAATGCTGCTATCTCTTTCGACCTGCCTGATGTCACGGTCGCTGTTCATTGCTCCTCCTTCCCTAAGACGTAGAAGGCTGAAAAGGCCTAGCATCCGTCGGGAATACGAAGGCGCCTCCCAAGTGTGGAAACGGACTTACTTGACCCAGTCCATACCGATGGCCTTGCCGATCTCCACGTAGCTCTCTTCGAGCAGATACTCTACTGCAAACGAGGGCGATGACGGCAACCCGCAGCCCGTATCTCGAATGGCCCTGAGGCCAGCCAGCAAGTCGCCCAGCACCCCAATCGGGGCGGAAAAGACCATGCTGTAGTCATCGCAACCGGTTCTCCGCAAATCGCCGCCGCACGGGATGCTCATCCGCCAACCCTGCTGCTTGAGGGCCGGTACGACGTAATAGACGCAGGCCGCGTGACCGCTCATGGTCGTGAGAACGTCTTTTCCGTCCAGCCAATTCTTCGCCAACATGATCTGCGTCATCACCGCCGGGGAGCCGTAGAGCATGAATATATCGGGCTCGAAATTCGCGCTTTGCAGCGGTGCTGTGACGACGGCGGAATAGGTCGGATAGTCGAACCGGGGCATGTTGCGGGCCCACGTTGCACCTGCCTCCAGCGTGGATGCCGATGTGGGATAACGATTGTGCCCATCGAGGAAACGTTGGGGCGGCTTGACGAACCCCAATCCGACCACCGGCTCGAAACACCACATGTCCTCCAGGGTCTCGGCAATGGTAAGCCCTCTTCGGCGAGTCAGTGCCAGTGCCTGACAGAAAGACAGATGGTGCCCCATATCTCTCAAGGGCCGCAGCGCATCTTCGGGGATCTCTTCCTCGCTGCTGAGCATCTTCAAGGCGATGGGCATGCTCTGCAGCCTCAACAAACCTTCCAGTTCCCTGGCATGTTCATGCATGTCTGCGATGTCGAGCATCTCTCTCCTCCGTCCACCGGACCCAGTACGCTGATGCAAGATCCATCCGGCTCCAATTGTTGTACCGTCTCCCGGACCTAAGACTCCGACGCGTGGTTCACGCTGCATCTAATGGCAGAGAGTGGACGTCCGCCAGAGGGGCGGCGTGTACCCAGGGCATGCAGGGTCAAGAGGGCTGGGCCGGTCTGATGGACGAGCTGTGGAGCCTCGAGAACAGCAGACCCATGGAGGGTGGCGAAGCGGGTACTCTCTCGGCCGGTTCTTCTGGCCCAAGACCTCAGGGGCCGGTACCTTTGTACTACCCAACATATGACACACGGGAGGTCACTATGAGTACGCGATCCGTACTGCTCGCGGTGCTGGCGTTCGCTCTGGCGAGCATGGCGTGTCAACCGCCCGCTCAGGAGGCGGGTCCGCTTTCCGAGGAAGACGTGGCGGCGATCCGGGCCGTCCCTCAGTCGTACGCCGAGGCCGTGCTGGCAAGTGATTGGGCCGCCGTGGCCTCACACTACACCGAGGATGCGCTCCGGCTGCCGCCGAACGCGCTGCTGATCGAAGGTCGAGCCGGCATTCAGGCCGCATACGAAGGCCTGCCGAGAACCTTCACGGAGTTCTCCAGCACACCGCTAGAGATCGACGGGCGTGGCGATCTTGCCTACGCGCGTGGCATTGCCACGTTGACCTTTGCGGTTGAGGGTGTTCCGGAGCCGGTCAGCGATACTGTCAAGTATCTGGAGATCCTGCGCAAGCAGCCAGACGGTGCGTGGCTTATAAGTCGGATCTGCTGGAACTCGGACTTGCCGCTCCCCGAGTAGGGTTCCGAGACCTGGCCACAGTTGGCCCGACACCTGCTGGCTCCTGGGTCGTGACAAGCGGTCTGGGAGCTAGGCTGAAGTACGGGCAGTGAGCGTGTGAACCTCGCGGGAAACTCCGAGGGTACCCGTGAGAAGCCCGATAACTCTAGGGTTATGACGCTAGTGGTTCAGTGCCCTGATTCAGGATTTCGAGCTGTCGCCAGTAGGCGAATAGCCGGTCACGTTTCCTGCCTGTGATCTCGCGAGCGATTCCCAGTGCTTCAAGACGCTTGAGTGCGCTGTTCACCGTCGGCCAGGTGAGACCGAGTTCCGTTGCCGCCCGCACGGGCGAGAGAACGACCCGGCGTCGCAGCAGGTCGAGAACCGCCAGCGCTGAGCCCGTTGCTCGGCCGAGCTCCGCCACACGTTGCCCATCCTGCTCGAAGATCTCCAGTAGCGCTCTTGTTGTCACCACAGCCTCGCGGGCGACTGTCTCGACTCCGATCAGATAGAAGCCGACCCAGCCTTCCCAGTCGCCGTGCGTGCGCACTCGCTGCAGTGCGTCGTAGTAGTCGGCGCGGTGCTGTTTGAAGTAGAGGCTGAGATAGAAGAAGGGCTGCTGGAGCACCTTGTCCACTACCAGAAGCAGACTGATGAGCAGCCGCCCGATGCGACCATTGCCATCGAGAAACGGGTGGATCGTCTCGAACTGGGCGTGCGCCAGCCCGGCCTTCAGGATGGGCGGCGTCGGCCCGAACTCGTCGTGGAGAAACCGCTCGAAGTTGTCGAGAGCCACCGTCATCTCGTCGGGTGGCGGCGGCACGAAGCGAGCATTCGCCGGGCGCGTCCCACCGACCCAGTTCTGCGTGCTCCGAAACTCGCCCGGCGCTCGGGTGCTGCCGCGGCCGTCTCGGAGCAGGACGCGATGCATCTCGCGCAAGAGGCGAAGACTCAGCGGAAGGCCGCCCGTGCGAATCCGATCGAGGCCGTGCTGGAGGGCAGCGACGTAGCGCGAGACCTCCCGCACGTCTGCGACAGGAGTTCCCGGCGCCGCGGCATTCTCGTACTCCAGGAGCTCGGCCAGGCTGGATTGCGTGCCCTCAATCTGGCTGGATAGCACGGCCTCCTTCCGCACATACATGTAGAGCAGCCGGTCGGGCTCCATTCGCTCCGACACTCCGTCCAGCCGGCCGAGGGCATGGGCGGCCTCTTCGTAGAGTCGGCGGAGTTCGGCTGTGATCTCGACCGGCGGATCCGGGGGTAGGGGCGCGGGAACGAAGGCGGAATAGCCGCCGGGCCCCGTCTCCTGTTGGACGAACCGTCCCGCTCGCGTCGAAGTACTGGTAGCCATGGTGATCGTGTTCGCTACGAGGCTTTGACAGCGCCGCAGGCTATCAAAAGTTCACTCATACCTCTTTGACTGCCTTGAACTTCTGCGTTCAAGCGAATGCCGACAAGTTTTGACAGTCGGACCCCTTAAGAAAAGATAATACCTAAACTTTTGATAATGCAAGGCTGGCCAGTCAATGCCCGCCTGCGGCAGACTGACAGCCCTCTGCCTGAATCTGAGGCTTGGCTGAAAAGCTCCTGACGCTCGTCGCCTGAATGGGGTTCAGGAGGTCGCGGGAAGAGCGTTGCAGCGCGCGGCGGTCGGTAGGAAGGTGCTTACCGAGTTGGCTGATACAGGCTGATTCCGTTTGCGCTGCGGGGCTCCGGGTCCGTACACTGGACCAGCTACGTGCGTCAAGTCTCTACGGTCGGTCTCACGATGAAGAATCCGCTCAAATGGAAGGGGCTCAAGAGGGAAGGGCGTTCTGCGTGGCGCGGTATCGGTCAGCGTATCAAAGCTGTCTTGTCCGCGCTCTGGGCCTGGATCGTGAAGCTATACAATCACCTATCCGGTGAATTGCGACGCCGAGCCGTCTTGGCGAAGATGCAGAAGGCGGACATCATTCTTGCGAGGCCACGAACGCTTCGCCTTTCACCCGTTGCACTGATCTATCGTCTGTTTCTGCGGAGCCAATACGTGCACAGCATGTTGTACCTGGGAGGTGGCAGGATCATCCACACCACGGCACGATCAGGCGTGGTGGTCGCCCCACTACCGCGTAAGATATACAGGCGAGATCGTTATACCATTCTCCGTGCACGGTACCTTCGCCCGCAACAGCGACGGCAGGTGGTCGATGAAGCGCTGAAGCTCAGAGGCCGAAGACTGGATCGCACTGGATTAGTCACCAATGTTCCTGCGAGACTGTTCGGCTTGCGAAAGCCGTTGTTGAGCTTGGAGAAGAATCGCTTGTGGTGCAGCAAGCTCATTTGTCAGGCGTACTCCGCGACCGGCATCAACTTGGTTCCGCAGGACAACGTCGAGACCATCACATCCGAAGATCTGAGTCGCAGTCCTCGCTTGGAGAGGATCTGACAGTGAAGGCCACGCTCTAAGGACAAATAGCGGTGACTGAGCGAATCCGGGGGCACCGGCCCGGCCGCCTGTGTTCAGGCGGCCAACCCTCGATGGTTTTCGAGTATCCAAGGAGGGGTGAGGAGGAGGCGCGGATCCGCGAGCGGCACGGCAGATACCATGATTCGGCTCGCGCGTCCAACTCTCCAGGCTTCTTGAACGTCCAATCAGCGAAATCGGCGATTAGCTCCGAGTACTGGGGGGCCGCTACAATGTCACGTCTGCTCGTACTCTCATTCGTGGCGCTGTTCATCAGCGCGGGCTGCCAGCGTGCCGGTCCGCCGCTGGCGGGACCGGAGGGCGCCTGGCGCCTCAGCGAGGTGCACTTGACCGGGCCGGACGGCGAGAGCGTCGATAGGCAGCCGCTGCCGGCCCTGTATACCTTCACGCGGGAGCACTACAGCATCGTGCGCATGCTGGGCGAGGAGCTGCCGCCGGACAACGCTCGTCTGTGGTACCCGACGGAGGCGGAGAAAGCCCGGCAACACGACGCGATCATCGTGAACGCGGGCACCTACGAGCTGAGTGACTCGATTCTGACGACGCACCCGTTCGCTGCGAAGACGCCGGAGTTCATCGGCGGCCGGACGGTCTACGAATGGAGGGTGGTCACCGACAGCCTCTGGTTGACGACGTTGGACATCCGCTCCCGCGATGACGTGCAGGACCCGTTCGTCGCCGACTACCGGTTGGTCGTAAAGCTCGTTCGGGCCGAGTGACGGGCCGGGGACGGCTTCCGGCGGGTGCGCCGCGGACAGAAGTGCACGACGCGCGGCCTCCCCGCCGCCTGCATGAATCTGCGCCGACCTTTAAGAGCCGTATGGGTCAGCGATCGCGGCAGCGCGGACTCGCAATACGGCGGTTGCGACAGCCTGTCTAGAGCCTAACGATCGGTAAGGAGTCAGCAGCATGTCCTTTCCCACGCGACATCGCCCGGTATGGATCGTGATGCTGGCATTGCTCGCCGCGACGACGGCGCTGCCCGCTGTCGCGCAGGAGGACAACGAGGACATTGTCATCGGTCAGTATAGGAAGATCCACTCCCGGATACTCGACGAAGACCGCACACTACTGGTCAACCTGCCGCGCGGCTACGAAGCGACGGCGATCGGATACCCGGTCATCTACATACTCTACGGCGGACAGGTCAGGAACTACTTCGCCGAAGCCCTGCACATCACGACACTTCTGGGCAGCACACGGATGCCACCGGTGATCCTGGCGGGGGTTGTCAACACCGACCGCTACCGGGACTACCTGCCGTTCGATCGCGAAGGGAACCCGGCCGGCGCGGACCGGTTCTTACGGTTCTTGGTCGAGGAGCTGATGCCTTTCGTCGAGGCGAACTATCGGACCGCGGACTTCCGAATCCTCGTCGGCCCGCAGGCCGGAGCGACGTTCGGCCTCTACACCCTGACGGAGCGACCGGAGACCTTCGAGGCCTATATCCTGAACAACCCGTTCCGCTACCTGGTGCAGCGCGACTACCTGATCGAGAAGGTGCGCACGTTCCTCGCCGGCAAAGAGGCGCTCGACGTTTTCCTGTATGTGATCGCCGAGGACAGCGACTTTCCCGAAGCGCTCGCGTACATGCCGCGGCTCGAGGAAGTCGTGTCGGCCGAAGCGCCGGCCGAATTCGAGTGGAAGCTGGAGGTCGTCGAGGAGAACGGCGACTTCCTCGCGCCGACGGGTCTGCGCGAGGGACTGACGCTGTTGTTCAGTGCGTACGAATTCCCGGCTGGCGTCGGGGTCGCCTCGCTGGCCGACATCGAGGCGTACTACGCCGAGCTGTCGGAACGCTATGGCTATGAGGTCGCGGTTCCGGACATGCTGCTGACGATGCAGTCGGACAACCTGGCGGAGAACGGCAGCGTTGACGAAGCGATCGAGATGCTCGAGTACCTTGTGGCCCTCTACCCGCACTCGTTGAACGGCTGGTGGCGTCTGGCCGGAATTTACCGGGAGCGCGGTGAGATCGAGCGTGCGCTCCACTACTACAGGAAATGCCTGGAAGTCGACCCTGACATGGTCTACGCCCAGCAAATGATCGAGCAGCTGGAACGCGAGAGACCCTAGCAGCCTCGGCCTTTGGAGCTGAAGCTCACAGGTGGGAACACAGGTTCGCTTCGCTTACCCGGCCCCGCCCTCGCCCAGAAACCAGTTCAGCGCCGACTCGGAAACCGCCGAGGGAACCTCGTGGGCGCCCTCGAATTCGTTGTAGGTCACATCGTATCCGCCA
>JGI2171J19970_10000780_pt1 | contig 17554 bp, 11 predicted proteins | sample DeeMarSWOR324_28_FD_19970 | JGI IMG/M metagenome (IMG submission 19970) | reverse complement strand
ACTGGAATTAAGCATTTTGTCGAGTCGGGGATTCAGCCTGATTATGCCATTTTTGGGGAGCCAAGTGGCTTGGAGAAGATTGTTTTTGGGTATAAGGGAATTGTAACCGTTAAAATGTCTGTTGAGACGCCTTCTGGGCATTCTGCTGCGCCTTGGCTGTTTGATAATGCGATTGAGAAGGCTATGGAGTTTTGGAGGCAGATTCGTAAACTTCATTTGCGGGAGGAGAAGCTGAAGAGCCGCTTCTACTCGATTACCTCATGTTTAACTGGGATTAAGGGAGGCAACAATTCTGCTTCTTTTATTCCTTCGCATTGCGAGATTTATGTTCAGTTGCGTATTCCGCCTCAGCTTACTCCTGAGGTTGTGTTTGAGGAGGTGAAAAGGAAGATTAACAGGTACAAGTCGACTAACCCGAAGGTTACGGTTAATGTGGAGATGGTGGATGTTGCCAAAGCTTTTGAGGCTGACCGCAGATCGGTTATTGTCAGGGCTTTGGCTTGGGGCATAAGAAAAACTACATTGAATTATGCTTCTTTTTCACGGAAAACGGGCACTGGAGACATGAATGTTCTCGGTAATGCCCTTAAGATTCCGGTGGTTACATATGGAGCCGGAGACTCACGTTTAGATCATACACCCAACGAGCACATAGACATCCAAGAATACATAAAAAGCATCGAAGTACTAAAAAAAGCATTAACAAAGCTACCTGACTTCGTAAAAAAACAAAAAACAAGACAACAAACAACCAAACAACAAACCTAGACAATTAAGAGTTGATTAACGAAGATGCAATGCGTTTGCCAAGTATCTGAAAACTGAAATACAAACGTTGAATCGTAAGTTGCGATCAATGATGGATGCTGAAGGGCATCATTAGGTAATGTTTTATAGGAGAAATAAGATGAGATAAAAGGCTTTTAGGATAGGATATTCCTATCGCAAAATTCAACAGAAATGTTTGAAGGAGAGAACATGTATGGGGAAGAGTATAACTCAAAAGATGTTGGAAGAGCACCTAGTAGATGGAAAATTTGAACCGGGCAAAGAAATCGCAATCAAAATAGATCAGACTTTGACACAGGACGCAACAGGAACCATGGCATATCTTCAATTTGAGGCAATGGGAGTTTCAAAAGTCAAAACTGAGCTTTCTGTGAGCTATTTAGACCACAATACAATCCAAGTGGATTTTGAGAATGCAGATGACCATCGCTATCTTCAGTCAATCGCATCTAAATATGGCATCTTATTATCGAGAGCTGGAAACGGGATTTGCCATCAAGTTCACCTTGAGCGGTTTGGAAAACCCGGAAAGACCTTGCTAGGGTCTGACAGTCATACGCCAACTGCAGGCGGATTGGGAATGATCGCTATTGGAGCTGGAGGATTAGATATCGCCGTTGCCATGGGAGGCGAGCCATTCTATCTTACGTGCCCAAAGGTAACCAAAATAAATTTGAAGGGAAAACTGAAACCATGGGTTTCTGCAAAAGATATAGTTCTAAAGGTTTTGGAGATTTTCACCACAAAAGGTAATGTTGGTACTGTGTTTGAATATGGCGGTGAGGGAGCAAAAACGCTTTCTGTTCCTGAGAGAGCGACCATCACAAATATGGGCGCGGAATGTGGAGTCACCACTTCCGTGTTTCCATCTGACGAAATTACAAAACAGTTTCTAAAAGCTCAAGGTAGAGAAGGGGACTGGGTTGAAGTCAACGCTGATGAAGACGCAGAGTATGATAGGGTAGTTGACATTGATCTGAGCGAGATAGTTCCGCTAGTAGCTTATCCACACAGCCCCGGCAACATCAAAACAGTGAAAGAGCTTAGCGGAATGACAGTAAATCAAGTATGTATCGGAAGCTGCACAAATTCTTCCTACAAAGATCTGATGACTGTAGCAAAAATACTGAAAGGAAAGAAGGCTCATCCATCAGTCAGCTTCGTTATTTCTCCCGGCTCAAAACAAGTACTTGAGAACCTCGCCAGAGAAGGAGCACTAGCAGATCTGTATTCCACTGGCGCCAGAATTACGGAGGCCGTCTGCGGATTCTGCATTGGAAACAGCCAGTCGCCTCAAACAGACGCGGTGTCAATCCGTACATCCAACAGGAATTTCTTTGGTCGTTCTGGAACAAAAAGTGCAAATCTGTACTTAACAAGTCCTGAAACAGCTGCTGCGGCAGTCATCACAGGGAAAATGACAGACCCGAGAGACCTTGGAATGGATTATCCTAGGGTGGATATGCCTAAGAAATTCTATATAGATGACAGCATGATCCTTTTGCCTTCGGACACACCAGAGCAGGTTCAGATATACAGGGGTCCAAACATTGGAGAACCACCCTCTAATCCACCTATGCCAGCCAACATCTCTGGAATCGTCACCATCAAGGTGGGGGACAAAATCACTACAGACCACATCATTCCAGCCGGGAGTAGGATGAAATACCGGTCTAACGTACCTAAGTACTCCGAGTTCGTGTTTGAAATAGTGGATGACACATTCTACAAAAGAGCCGTAGAATACAGAGATAAAGGAAAACACAATATCATCGTAGGAGGGCTAAGCTATGGTCAAGGTTCCTCAAGGGAGCACGCAGCCTTATGCCCAATGTTTTTAGGAGTAAAAGCGGTCATCGCGAAATCTTTTGAGAGAATACACTCAGCAAATNTGATCAATTTCGGAATCATTCCCTTGACGTTCAAAACAGAATCTGACTATGAAGGAATAGATTCTGGAGATGAAATTCAGATCCCCAACATTAGGAAAGCGCTATCAAAAAATGAGCCGCTGATCATAAAAAATCTTACAAAGAAAAAAAATTTTGAAGTAAACTATGAACTATCAGAAAGACAGCGGAACATCCTCCTTGCAGGCGGAATGCTTACCTACATAAAAAACAAATAGACCGAATGAAAGGAATTGACGGGAGGCGGAAAAAATGGCTCAAAGAGGCATACGTGAATTTCATGGAAAAAAGATGATGGCAAAATACTGGTATGAATATTTCAAACGTCTTGAGAAATATGATGGAAAAATAGCGTTAATTGATTCGAAAACAACTCTTGATGACCTTGCTAAACAAAATCCTTGGCTGAAAAAAGGAAAGTTGGTGGTCAAGCCGGATCAATTAATTGGAAAAAGAGGGAAACACAATCTCATACTTCTTGATGCCACCTTTGATGAGGCAAAGAAGTGGATAAATGAGCGAATGAACAGGGAAATTACAATAGGAAAAGTGACGGATAAGCTCTCCCATTTTCTAATCGAACCGTTTGTTCCTCATGACAAAAACAAGGAATATTATGTCGCTATAACCTCCAACAGGGAAGGGGATGCCATCCATTTCTCGGCTCATGGAGGAGTAGACATTGAGGAAGTTTGGGATACTGTTGTGACCATACAGGTTCCGATCCTCTCCAACATTGACGACATTAAGATAAAGGAAAAACTACCCAGAGACCTTCCTGAAGAAGAAAAGAACATGGTTACTGGATTCATCAAAGGGTTGTTCAAGTTTTACGCTGACCTTGGTTACGCCTATCTTGAAATAAACCCCATAACAGTGACCCAAGGAGGCTTCATACCGTTAGATATGGTTGCACGCCTCGATGACGCAGCCCAATTCATATGTGGAAGGAAGTGGGGAGACATAGAATTTCCAGCGCCTTTTGGAAGAGGACTTACCAAAGAAGAAGAATTAATCAAAGAACTGGATGAAAAAAGCGGGTCTTCCTTGAAACTAACCGTACTGAATCCAAAAGGCAGAGTCTGGACGATGGTTGCCGGAGGTGGCGCCAGTGTTGTTTATACAGACACTGTTTTCGACCTAGGTTTCAAAGATGAACTAGCCAATTATGGAGAATACAGCGGAAATCCATCCACAGACGAGACCTACCAATATGCCAAGACAATCATTGACCTTATGACAAGGGAAAAAAATCCGAAAGGAAAAATCCTGCTCATTGGAGGCGGTATCGCAAACTTCACTGATGTCGCCAAGACTTTCACAGGCATAATAAAAGCTCTGAAGGAATACAGGCAAAAAATCATTGACAACAAAGTCAAGATTTATGTTCGCAGGGGTGGACCAAACTATCAAGAAGGATTAGAAAACATGAAAGAACTTGGCAAAACCCTTGGCGTTCCCATCGAAGTGTTTGGACCTGAGGCACATATGACATCAATAGTTCCAATGGGACTTGCGGAGAAAGCGCGCGCGTGATAATAATGGAGAATTACAAAATATTTGATAAAAACACGCAGGCAATTATTTTTGGATTTCAGGAAAGAGCTATTCAAAGGATGCTTGACTTCGACTATGTATGTGAGAGAGAGACTCCCAGCATTGCAGCAATTGTTAATCCAACAAGAGGCGGATATCACAAATGTTTCTGGGGACCTGAAGAAATTATATTACCAATGTATACAACAATCAAAGAAGCAGCCAAGAACTATCCCCAAGCTGATGTGATGATTAATTTCGCGTCATTCAGATCAGCTTATCCTAGAACAAAAGAAGCTTTTGAAATTGAATCCATACGCACGGTTGCAATCATTGCCGAAGGAATTCCTGAAAGGTACACAAAAGAGCTTGTTGCAATTGCGAAGCAGAAAGGAAAGTGGATAATTGGTCCTGCAACTGTTGGCGCAATCAAGGGAGGAGCTTTCAAAATAGGAAATACTGGGGGCATGATTGACAACATTATAGCATCTCGTTTGCACAGGCCAGGAAGCGTTGCGTTTGTATCAAAATCAGGGGGACTGCTTAACGAATTGAATAACATCATTTCTCGAAACAGCGACGGCGTCTACGAAGGCATAGCCATTGGCGGAGACCTTTATCCAGGCAGCACTTTCATAGACCACATAATGAGATACGAAAAAGATCCAGACGCAGCTATGATGGTTCTCCTCGGCGAGGTGGGAGGCAAAGACGAATATGATGTTGTAGATGCACTAAAAAAGAGAAAAATCACAAAGCCGCTGGTGGCATGGTGCATAGGAACATGCTCCAAAATGTTCCCAACTGGTGTACAGTTTGGTCATGCTGGGGCAAAAGCAAGAACGGATTTAGAAACGGCTGACGCAAAAAATGAAGCTCTGAAAGAAGCAGGCGCAATCGTTCCAGATTCCTTCGATGATCTTGGTGAAAAAATAAAACAAACTTTTGAAAAACTGGTGAAAGAGGGAAAAGTTAAGCCAAGGCCCGATAGAGAGCCGCGGGCAATACCTATGGATTTCAACACGGCTATTGCCGAGGGAAAAATAAGGGTGCCAACCAACTTCATCAGCACAATCACCGACGAGAGAGGAGATCAACCCCTCTATTCAGGTATACCATTAACTGAGGTTATCGAAAAGGACTATGGAATTGGCGGAGTCATTGGCCTTCTATGGTTCAAGAAAAAATTTCCAAAATGGGCTAGAGGTTTCATTGAACTAGTTTTGCAGATAGTGGCTGATCACGGTCCTGCAGTATCAGGTGCCCACAACGCCATTATAGCTGCAAGAGGGGAAAAGGACCTCATATCCTCCTTAGTAAGCGGTCTTCTAACAATTGGCCCACGATTCGGGGGAGCTATTGACGGGGCAGCATATTGGTTCAAAAAGTTCCATGATGAGAAAAAGGGTCCGGATGAGATGGTTGACGAGATGAAAGCACTGAACATTTTGATTCCTGGAATAGGCCATCGCGTTAAGTCAGTGATAAACCCAGATAGAAGAGTGGAGATGCTTAAAGAATATGCAAGAAAGAATTTCCCAAAAACCGAATACTTGGACTACGCTCTGAAGGTTGAGAAAATAACCACTGCAAAGAGGGACAATCTCATTCTGAATGTTGATGGATGCGTAGGAATTCTTTTCCTTGACTTGCTAAACAGCTTAGATTTCTCAAAGGAGGAAATCAGTGACATCATAGAAACCGGAGCATTAAATGGGCTATTTGTACTCGGGCGCAGTATTGGATTTATGGGTCATATTCTGGATCAAAAACGCCTCAAAACAGGGCTGTACCGGCACCCCTGGCATGATATACTTTATCTATCTCCTAAGAAAGAAGAATTAGAAGAAGAAGCAAAAAGATGGAAAGATTAGAAATGAGCAAAGAAATTGAAGAAGCAAAAGAACAATTTGGGAAACTATTGGAAGAACAGCTTGAACGAGTAGAATGCATGAAAAAGGCAGAGGATTGGATAGACTATACCAAACTAAAAACAATAATAATAGGAATCATTGGTGGAGATGGAATTGGTCCATATATTGCTAAGGAAGCAAAGCGTGTTCTAGAGTTTCTGCTGAAAAAAGAGCTGAAAAATGGGAAGGTTGAATTCAAAGTCATTGAGGGATTGACTATTGAGAACCGCGCCAAGGTCATGAAGGCAATCCCAGATGATATTTTGGAAGAGATCAAAAAATGCCACGTTATACTCAAGGCTCCACTGCATACTCCTAAGAAGGGGGATCCATGGCCGAATATTGAGAGCGCAAACATTGAAATGCGGCGACAGCTTGATCTGTTTGCAAACGTAAGACCGGTAAAAGTCCCCAAGGAAGGGATAGACTGGATATTCTTCAGGGAGAATACAGAGGGAGCATACATACTTGGGGGGAAGGGCATAAATGTCACTGATGATCTTGCCATTGACTTTGCAGTCACAACCACCCAAGGTTCTGAAAGAATCATCCGAATGGCATTCAATTATGCTAAGAGAAACAAAATTAACAAGGTAACAGTTGTGACAAAGGCAAATGTGGTAAAAACAACTGATGGCAAATTCCTCAGCATGGCGGAGCAGGTAGCTAAGGATTATCCTGAAGTGGAGTGGGATGACTGGTTTATTGACATTATGACTGCCAAGCTTGTGGATCCGAAAAGGAGGACGGAATTCAGGGTAGTAGTGCTGCCAAATCTTTATGGAGACATTCTCACTGATGAAGCGGCTGAATTTCAGGGAGGCGTTGGCACTGCTGGAAGCGCAAATGTTGGCAAGAGATACGCAATGTTTGAGGCAATACATGGCACAGCTCCAAGAATGGTTGAAGAAGGAAGAGCCCAGTATGCTGACCCATCTAGCATGCTGAAAGCTACTGCTATGCTTTTAAGTCACATCGGTTTCGCTGTTAAAGCTAGGAAACTTGAGATGGCTCTTGACATCTGTGGTCAGTATGAGAAAAAGATGGTTATGACAGGAAGATCGGATGGTGTTACTGGAGCAGAATTTGCCGACTATATAATGAACACAATCCAAGATCCAAAACTGGAAAGTAAGTGGCAAAGTTACCAATAGCTCAAAACTTTTGATCAGTTAAACTACAAAACCTAACTTTGAAGAAGGCGAAGTCGGTCCGCGTACACATTTCCATGAATGCCTTATTATTGAACAACCATCAGCGTTAGGGTAGACGAGACATTGTCTTGGCTTCTGATTTTCTGGATTATTCCCTTGAGTTCTTGGGGAATTTTGGTCTTAACCTTTGCGCAGATATCGTAGAGTCCATAAACCATGTAAGCCTCTTCTACGCCATCAATTTCTTTTATTTCTTCTAGAACGCTTTCCATTTGACCCGGTTCAGTGTTTAGCAAAACATAAACCGAAGACATAAAACCAGCTCAAACATGATCGTGGGGAAGTTATATAAAAAACTGATATATATTATGCGCCCGCAGACCAGAAAATGAAAAGATTGATATTGGTGTGTCCGATGGGGGTAATCTAAGTCTCAGGTCACAGTAGACGAATAGTCTCTTAGCGCACAGTCATTTGTTAAAGTTATGAATGGCAACAGCCAATAAACTACCCCATAAAAAAACTGATGTAACTAATTCTGTATTAAATATTGTCTTGTATCCTATTTACTAGGCTGGTATGTTAATGCTTATATTTTGAATCTAATTTCTATTTATTAATTGTCGAGTTGTGAGAGTTGACGGAACAAGCAAAAATGGCATCACGAGAAGAGAAAATTAAAGAAGGAACAGGAAAAGAAAGGACTGGTTGGTTTTTTTTTATTGGACTTATTGTTAGTTTAATAGGCTATGTCATTTATGATTTTCACATAAACACCTATAAAATAACACAAACGGGACGGAGAATTCTTCTCGGCTCTGAATATCCATATCAATTTGTTGGATTAGTTTTGATTATTGTTGGAATAGTTGGTGTTTCAATAGGAATTATAAAAATAGTCTATTCTAGATTTAGATAGCTGTGTAACCAAGATTCCTAGTATGCTGCATGATATTGGAGAAGCTATTAAATCCATATAACTCGATTTGTTTTTGCAACTGAAGAATGGAACATGAAACAAACATGCACAAAATTTTGTCCTCAATATTATTAGGGATGCTGCAAAGAAAGCTGTATAATTATCTGGAGATGCCTCCTCATTTGGCAGGAATATTTTTTACAAATATATCAAAGTTGCGTAATTGTCTAGCACAAAGGTTATATTCGTTTTTAATTGGTATATTCTGATATTGCAAAAGTCTTGGGAAAGGGAAATGATTTGAAAATGAAATCTTTTGGTTTATGTTTCTTACTTTTTTTAATTGTTGTATCTGTAACCCCCGTTTATTGTGCTGGTGAGGGAGAGTGGATTGTAAAATATAGAGTTGAGGACTTGGAAACTGGACAGGTCTATATGGAGCATGATTTTGAAACTGGGGAAATTACTGAGTATGTTTCACTGTTTGATAGATCAGAGTTAAATGTGACATTTACGGTGAATGTAACCATTACAGCTTCTCACGTTAATTTGAGAATCGCTACTAACCTTGAACATTCAACAATCCAAGATAGATACTGGCAACTTCATTCGCAGGGTTACCAGTTTGAAGACTATAACCCTAATCAACAATATTTAGAGTTTAAGCAGGTGAAAGGAACTTTTACGATATCATGTTACGGGAAAGTTCCCAAGGGGATTACTCAAACCACAATTGGTGGATATGTGCTACATAAACCAAAAGATTTTGTAACAATTAAGCTGACTGGCCCTAGTGGTGAGCTTTTAGATCAAATAAAAAATGAGGTACTTGACGCAGAAATCGATGAATACCGTAACCTTCTACAGAAAAGAAGTGACAAATTAGAAACTCTAAAAAGTACGGGGGTTGCTCCAGGATACATTGAACTTTTTGAAAGCGTTCTTGATCAGGCAGAAGTTCAGGCTGAACTTGGATTCGTTGATGAATCGATTAGCCTGCTAGATCTGCTAGCAGTCTCCCAAGAGCCTGTTTCATCGACTGCTGAAACACTTTTCTTGCCAGTAATGGGGGGTTTGGCAATTGCGGTAGTTGCCATAGGATTCTTGTACATAAGGGCCAGGAGTAAGAGGAACTATGTTTTATCGGTTATTGAGGATCAAATTAAGGATTTGGAAGGGTTGACATTAAGAGTGTCAAAGATTGATAGAACTCTTTCCTCCAGATTGGATTCCATGAAAGAAAGACTTAAAAAACTAATTTGGACGTAACTCAAAATGATACCATATCAAAATAGTGTTATGTTGATAGGGCTAGGCTCGGCAGGAACTAATATCGTAGAAGCCTTTATGAACCACAAAAAAACAAAGGAACTACTAACAAGCGATATTACACGACTTTCTCTTATGGCAGTTGATATAGCTGACTCGGAAATCAGGAAACTTCAGGAAAGCAATGCGAAAATAATAGATCTCATGCAAAAACAGGGAATTCCAAAAGAAAGAATGCGGCTAAATGCCCAATCAATAAAGTTTCCAACTGCCGAAGCAATGTTCGATTTCATTGATAAAAAATATAATGAATATCTTAATGGTGAAGGAGCAAAACTTAAAAACTTCAATCCATGGCTTCGCTCAACAAGGTCGATACCTCCTTTAGCTGGAGGAGCAGGTAGAAGAAGAGCACTAGCAAAAGCAGTATACGTCTTAAATTATTACCAGCTCGGCATAATGAGAGGCTTTATAAACTCATTCAAAGAACAAGCTCTCTCATCGATAATAACTCCAACCGTCGTCTTAATATATGGATTAGGGGGAGGTACTGGAAGTGGATTATTCTCGGAATTCACAAGACATCTTCGAAAAGTATTGGGATCCAGTGTACCGATTATAGCTTTTGTAATCGCTCCATGTGGTGGGGATGATCCTCCAGCAAAAGGAACCTCAGCATTCACGGCGATGAACGAATTAGCTTTATTGTTAAACAGGGACTACAACGAACACGTCAGCAAATCGTTTGGTGACATCTATCAAAACCCATTGAATGCCCTAATTTGGTTGCCATTAATGCCTGCGTACACAAACGCAGGCAATGTCGTTACTGCCCGAAGAGATATAGATGAAATGATTGTAGATATGCTTTATGTTTTGATGGATTTCGATTTAGCTGATCTTCTAGGAGGAATAGGCACTGAGGTGGGGCTCACCGACAATTTCGTTCATACTTTAGGTATGATTAAGGTATTGTACTCTGTAGATGAGTACATATCAGCCTTTAAGATATATTTCGAAAAACTTCAATCATTGTATGATTTTAGAAAGGAGAAACTCGATATTTTTGAGGGGATTCAAGATATAATCAAGGTTAACAATGATGTTACAAGGGATCTATATAAGAAATATCTGATAAAGACGGGCACTTACGTTGAAGAGGAATTTGATGAGAAAATCAAGTCTATTGTTTATGGCAATCCAATGCTTGAAGAAGACTATGAACTTCATGTTAAATGCATAGCGGAGCAAGCAAAAAATTGGTTAAGCGAGCTAATGAAATTTCTATCAACCATCAGATTAAATGCAGGATGCGGACCATTAGAGAGGAAAATAGAAAGTTTGGTGCTCCGAAAAAAGAAATCAAGAAAAAAAGATAACTTGGAAACTTTGCTCACGAACCTAACAAAAACACATCTTGATTTCTCTGTAAAGAAAGCTGCCATCTTTGAGCGGTTAGAGCAGTTAATTCCTGGTTCACAAGTCTTCACCGTAAGGCAAAAGAAACTCTTAAAGGATTTAATGAATCTTGCTGATCATGTTGAAAAATCACTTAAAATTCTTAGGTTTTATGATGAAACTAGGATCTTTACTGAAGCGCTAATTAAATATTATGAGGGTCTTCCAGAATCTGATTCTGAATTACAAGATTTGGAAGATATTCGATCTCAATTAGCAACTCTCTATCTAGTTGTTCAATTAATGCTCAGAACACCATCTGATGAAGCAAAGATGATCGAAGAACATCTTAGCTATATACATGAAGTCAGGAGCAAAGTCATGAATAAAAGGGGATCTGTAGATAATGAACTTGTTATGATACAGGAGGAAAAGAAGAGAAAAGAATTTGATAAATCAAAAATGGAAAAGCAATTGCGCAAATTGTTCAGTTCAAAAAGATATGCTAGAGAACAAGTTACATCATATGAACGGGATCTAACAAGATTAGCCGAGGAAGAAGCTTACATCCTCGAGGATCTTGAAAAACTGGAAAGTAACATCAAGTTATATGATCAACTAGCTAAAAAAATGGAGATCACTTCTGAATATCGTAAGAGATTGGGTAAGATCGTGGATTTGTCCAAGGAATATGAAGAAAAACTCTCATATATTGTCCAACCTAAGAAATACTTTGAAAGATCAACCGAGCTAACTGAAGAAGAGCAAACGAAGATAATATTTAAGATATTGGCTGAACAAGAAGAGACGCTCTCCAGCGAGCTAATAGTTAAGGAAATAATTGATATGGAACATTTCAGAGATTACATGAAGAGCGTCATAAGAATTTTCAAAACACCAAGCCTCTTGGGATATAAACCAACATATAAAACCGATTATATTTGGGTAAGTGTGGAAACCCCTCCGAAGCTATGGAGCGAAGATCTAACACAAGAGCTGTTCACTTCTCTTGCAGGATACGTTACAAGCGAGGTGTCAAGAACAATTACTGTACGGGTAATCGAATCACGAGATCAATGGACAACCAGAATCCTAGTTGTGGGTGGTAGAGGAAAGCCAGAAGACCTAGAGTCATTTGATGAAATGCAGCTTCTTTATAATAAGGCCAGCGATTTCGAGAAGAATTTCTCACGTTCCTTCCTCCTCGAGCATGGAATTTCAGCAAAACAGCTCATTGAAGAGATAAAAAATAACAATCAGGAGAAAAAATAAGGCTCCAAGAAGGTGCAGTCCTCAATCTTTTATTAAACTTGTGACAATTCCTTGCCATTCTTCCTCGCTTATAAAACCACGATTTATTGCTTCACTTTTTATGGGGTTTATTTTTTTCTCCATCGAGGTGAACAACTCAGTTACGTCGAAGCCTCCCACAAACATAACAACATCTATTCTGTCACTTGTATCTTCGATGTATATTGGGTCACTGAAGTAAATAGATTCAAGGTTGACTTTGTCCTTGACCCAGTTAGCTATTGATAAGTCAATTTTTTCCCTCGGAAGTTTGGTCTTCAGATGAGAAGGAATGCGAAGAAGAACATAAAGCAGTGATACAGTTGATAGGTCAAATTTCAGAAGAGGTTTGAGTAATGCGGTGTTGAGCATATTTTCTATTGAGCCATAAATTCTAAAGCTGGCTCCCGTTGTTAAAAGAACCGTAAAAATGTTGACATTAAAAGATCTAGAAAATTCAGAAATTTCTTGAGCTAGTGTTCTTTTTTTCAATAATAATTCTAGCAGATAATTGACGAGCATATTGCCCTTTATTTTGACACCTTCTCTGTTGACTCCAACGTAATTTTCTAGATTGTCCCTGTCAATGAGTAAAACTGGTGTAAAACTCGTGGATAGACTTAGTCCCATTGATGAAAACGCGTTAAAGTGAACATCTGGTGGCTGAACTTTGGAAGGCAACACCGCTAACCCTACTGGATTTATGCTTAACATTCTTAATTGTGAACATAATAAGGGAAATAGAGAACTACCAACGCCATCCCCGATAGATGCTACAACAATCGCTTGACGTACATTGTCTAAAGGTTTGTTTTTTAGGCGTTTAATGAACACGTCATTTTTTATGAGGTTAGGGTAAACATGGAACCAAAGAAATGTATCAGTTTTTGTGTCGAGACCTAGAATATTATATGGCTTAAGACGTGATTGGCTCCAATTTTTAATATCTGCACTTGATTTGTCAATAAAGAGGGGTAAAACGTCAGCAATATTATCTATGAAAGACCCGTTTAGAATAATCTGTATGGGATATTTGCCAATGCATATGATAGCTTGTGAAGGAAACCATGGCGTTAATTGTTTAATGTGCTTTCCGATGTTTTCAATAATATCGAAATTTCGTTTGTCACTAGATATATGCAGTTGTTCAATGTGCTTTCCGATGTTTTCAATAATATCGAAATGACGCTCAGTGATATCCATATATATTCTCCACAACAAGCTTTAAGAACGGTTAGGCAAATTAAAGTTTTATATTGATTTGCCTTGATATCTCTACGTAATTTGTCCTTTTTTCATCCACGAGCGTGGTATAGGAAAAGAAAGCAAAGAAAAAAAGAAGAGATGGAGCGTGCGCTTAAACAGAAATCCCTTAGGGGATTGACGTTTATCGTAACAATCATTGGCATGACATTGGGTCTATCCTTGATTCCAATTTTTCCACAACCCTTGCCTATAATAATTTCATTTTTAGTAGCTTTTGCAGCCTTCATGAATCATTCACGTACTGGAATGACTATGGGCTGCCTAGTTATTGGATTAGGTTTGGTATACCATATGTCGAGGATAAATATTATATCTCAAATAAGTACTGTGCCTTTAGTTCGTACAATCGTGATTATTATCATCCCAGTATTGTTTTTTCTCCTTCCGTTTATATTTCATCGCTATGAAGATGCTATTGCAATTGATCTAGGTATTGTTGCAGCGACCCTTCTTTTCTTCGGTGAAACCTATTATTTTGCAATACCTTTGATCTTGGTTGCAGCGGCACTCTATAAAAAGACTAAATTAGGTCTTACTGTTACATACTACATCTTTATTTCGTTACCCCTTCAAATAATGCAATATTTGAATTATGTTCTTACTCTAAGCAATCCAAGATGGTGGGAGGATCCTGCATCCGACCCCTTTCTCTATGTTCCACTACAAGGGGTTCTCAGAGTCATGCAAGAATCAATGACTCAATTCAGAATACTTGAGGCAAACAAGGTTCTAGAAACTATTGCCGGACAAATTACATTCTCGGCTCAAAACCACATATTACAGACTACGCAGGCGGTGTTAACCAGATATTTCGATTCTCTCCCAGGCATAATTCTCTTTTTAGTGATAGTAATTGGACTTGCTTCGGCTACTGCTTTATTTACGCGCGAAGTAGTAAAGATAAGCCATAAAATGTATGCCAAGTTGATTCTTTCTATTTTTACATCCGCTAGCGCTACTGGGTTATTCTTCCTCTTCTTAATTGGCCTTCAAAATCCGTTAGCATTTAGGGCTCAAGTTAATATCCTACAGATTCTAGCCGGAATTTCTATGACTAGCCTATTAACGGGATTTGCAGCTTTGGTCAATTACGCTCCTAAGACAAGTTTAGAAATCGAAAAGCTTTCAAAAATGGTCTTGGAAAAGGCACAAGAACTAAAGAGAGTACGCCTACAAGTTATTGATTGGTCACTAAACAAAGTGAAGAGTAGCATTCCATTAGATGTTAGCTCTATTGATGGAAGAATGCAAACAATCAAAAACAAACTTGATGATATCATCAAAAAGGTGCAGGACAAGTTCTATAACCTATCAGAATTAAACGAAAAATTCGATGAAGTAGATAAGGATATCAGAAATGAAATTGACAAACTAATGATCGACCTCGATGTTTCATTGGAACAATATCAAAAATTCGTTTATAGTGAATGCTCAGCATGGATACGAAAACTTGAGGAAATTGGTTTAGAAGTCAGAACCGCCATCAAAACCGATTTTCAAAAAGAATTACCTCTGGAAATGAGAATAGATCTAATTAGAGACATATTGGAAACAGGAAGAATTCTTACCACCGAAGTCATACAAGTTGCAGAACAAACTTATGAAATTATTAGGTCTTTGTACGATCCAAATCTTCCTGAAAAAAGCTTAGCAGTAACATTTGCGAGAAAAAAACTTGACGAAAAAACAGGTTCATGGATTGCTTTAAAGGCTCTTTTTGTAGCACTTCATAATTGGCAAAAGCAATATAGTACTGAAATTTCCAAGTCTATTGAGTATCTTCAGACATCTCTAAATTCAATAGCTAGTCTAAGCACTCAAAACGAAATATTGTTACCTGTCCTAGGACAGAATTTTTCGAAATTGATGGATCTTGTGAGAAGAGCTGAAAACATTAGAAATTGCATGAAAAAAAAGACACTAAACGTACTGAACATTCTGATTATAAGAGAGGTACTGCAAGCTTCATTAAGCATTGCTACAGACGTTTTTTTGATTATTCAAGAACAGTTAATTAGTAATGAGAAAGCAATCGAAAGTCTGCTACTCACCAAAGACTATTCCTGGGAGAATAACGTTGCCTTACGAAAACAACTAACATCTGAAATGGAGATGATCATTAGCTCATCAAAGAATGATTTGAGTCAAGTGGTAGAAAAACTGCCCACGTCCTTATCGTATCTAGATCAACTTGTAGGGTCAATCATAGCATACAATGAGAAAAAGGAGATTTTACTAAATTACCCAATAGCAGAAGGGGCTATCGAAGAGTTACTTAGAAAAAAGAAAAATGTTTATGCTCAAGACCTCCCATTTGACATCAAGTATGCAGAAGAGTATCTTAGACTATTCTACAGTCAAAACTACCTGGAATTTTCTTTTGACAGACAAAAAATGTTACTTATGAAGAACACGTGAAAGTTGATTTCACAGAAGTCCTATCTAAATATCGAATCCGAGGATAGTCCGTAAGCACTTGAGTATTAAAGCTTATATCAAGTTAGGGTCAGTAGCTATTTAATAATGAAATTCATAAAACGATCGACCGAAAAAGTTTTTTCAGAATCTGTAGTGAAAGCTCATCTAATAGGCCTGGGTAGCGGTACATTGGAATTTATTGATAATACCATAAAATTTCATACCGAAAAAGGGCGCTTCAGAAAGCGGCAGGAACTGTCTAGAGAAATACCAATGTCTGACATAGAGGCGATAAATCGAGTTGGAAACGAATTAAGCATTACCTGGAAAGGATCGACTGATATATTTGTTATAGAAAAGACCGAATTAGTTGGAACAATATTTGAAAAGATACCTAANACTTCTGAAGAACAAAAAAGACTTTTTGAGGATAANAAAGTAGTGAAGCAACAAAGTAATGAAGTTAGTAAGATAGTTAGCGCAGCTATGGAAATAGCTGATTCATTATTTGACATTCTCAGGAGTTTACACGGGTGGGTTGACTGGAATAGTATTGAGAATTTGTTGAAAAAATCTGTTAAAAAGGCTGAAGAACTAACAGATCAAAAAATTAACCGGTTAGAATTGGATTTTTCGAAACTTACATTAGCTATAAAGGAGCGAACACAAGAAGAAATTTCGAAAGAAACTTTCAATCTTTTGAGGTTATTGTATGATTATTTTATTGGAACAGACTCAGAGAATGAGGCTCTTAAAGAAATTCATCCAAACTATTTTGATGCAAAAACAACAATTCAAGCGCATTATCTATTAAATGATATCGTGTTAGGTTCAATAATAGGCGATGAAGAAATTGGTGAAGAGCAAAAAGAATTACTTATGACGCTAGAAGACTTGGCAAAATCAACAAACTTGAAAATTAATTGAAAATTAATCTTAATGCAATAAAAGCCGTTATTTGCAAATTGTGTGATGAGCAGGGAAAAGAGAGTGTTATTGAAAAAAGCAGAATGCTGTTTAGACAGCAGTTAAAGGATCTAATAACAGACTGAGTACTTAACTCGTCTGGGGATATCCAAATTTAATTAGAGACAAAACAGAACTTGCAGAATTTTTATTTTTACGTAGAAAAACGCGCGCATCTTCCTCCCCAAAGTCTTTTTCACTGCCCGCACCTATATAAAAAAAAGGAAGGAAAATTATTGGGTTTGTTTTCGTTTTCTGAGCGTGTAGATGCTGATTACACCTATGATGACTAAGAGAGCTACTACTATGATGATTATTTCAGTGGTTCCTAGCAGTGGTGCTCCTGTTGGTTCTTCTGGTTCAGTTGGTTCTTCTGGTTCTGTTTGTTCTGACTCAGTTGGTTCAGTTTCTGTTGGCTCTTCTTCCTCCATTTCAACTATGTAGGGCAATCTACTTTCCAAATCGAAATTGGTCTCTACACTGACAGTGCTTGAGGTCGTTATTGAATATTCATTGTTGTTATAGTACCAGCTTCCACTGGTAACTATGCCTGTGCCCTTGTGGATGGTAATATCTTTCCACTCAGTCTCTATCGGAGTATACCCCACGCCAGGATCGGTTTTTCCATGACCCGTAATGTATGCTTCGCTCTCCACTACGCTGGTTTGTGGCAGATAGATTTTTGATTCAACTGTGTCTCTGAGGGTGTAATCTTCCATATACATG
>JGI2171J19970_10000779_pt1 | contig 17566 bp, 10 predicted proteins | sample DeeMarSWOR324_28_FD_19970 | JGI IMG/M metagenome (IMG submission 19970) | reverse complement strand
TAATGCATTCTTGTATGCTTCATCCCAACTGAGTTTATAGGAGAAGCCACAAGCCCAACTGGTGCTGTCAGTAGCATACACTTTCCTGCCTTCTGTATCAGTCTTGACAATTTTTGCTTTCTCAATACGTTTTCTTTGGTCAGACATGGCAATCCTCCTCATTATTAAATCTTGTCTAGATCTATGACAAGTGCAAGGTTGCATTTTCTCTCATTTTCATTTATATCAAATCTTTATAAAGCTTCCCCAGATAGGAGGTTGTATAATTGTCGGGCAATCGTCTCGCTTTTGTTACACGTGTAACAATTTATCGTTTTTTATTACATTGATCTTGAAAAAATGACATTCAAGAAGATTAAAGTTCTTCATCCTCCAAAGGGTTGACAACTCCCCAGGTGGGTACATAAATTTTTGTGCAAATAAAGCATAGAAAAATTCTTAAAGGTGCATCAACGTATAAAGAGACCAAGAGTATGGATGTGGGAGAGTCATATGATGTCTTCCACAATGAGGTTGATGCGCATGACGGAAAATTTTTATCAAAGAGTGAAAGAGATCATCAAAGCAATACCTCCAGGTAAGGTTGCCACCTACGGCCAGATTGCAGCGTGCGCAGGTAATCCCCGTGGTGCCCGTCAGGTAGCTTGGGTTTTGCACGCTTCTTCTCGAAAAGATAACTTACCCTGGCACAGAGTAGTGAACAGCAAAGGGGGAATATCACTAGAACCCAATTATGGGTATGAAATGCAGAAAGCATTGCTAGAGAAAGAAGGTGTGACCTTCAATGATGACGATACTATTGATTTTGACCGCTACCTCTGGCGCCCATGACTCCTGAATGCAAATGGATCAAACCCACATCATTGACATTCCGACTCACGCTATTGAGAATGCTGGATTGCCAAAGGATTATTTCAAGATCAGTAAAAATCTACCACAACAGTTCTCCACATAGTTCGCAGAAATTGTCATCAGCTTCGTTGTCATAACCGCATTGTGGGCAGATTCGTTTCTCAGGCTGCTCAGCAGGGTGAGACCTTCTTTTCAAGAGATAGCCTGCAACGATAAGAATCAAAAGCACAACCCCTACAGCGATGCGTAAGTTCCCTTGGGGTACTTTTTGGGCCCCTCGTGATTCAGATTCAGGATCTGGAACTTTTGTAATACGTATTTTTGTCACTTCAAGTTCTGGGACTTCTACTTCTGTATCAGGAGCTCCAGTAACTTCTGCACTCTCTGTACTCTCTTCATTTTCAGGTACATCTGTGCCGCCCTCTTCTCGTACGTCAGCTGAAAGAGGATTTTGATCTTCACCATCTAGGAACCCGTCATAATCGCTGTCCGGATTCAATGGATTAGTACTCTCCACAGTTGCATCCAGCACAACAGAATCTGCATACGTTTTGTCAACAGTTACACCATCTGCAAGAGAGTACTCTAACCCCCACACATATATGGTAGTGGGAAATCGAACGCGGCGCATTCGTTTTGGTATTCTGAACTCTATCACCTCATCTGCCACCACAAAGGTACCTTTCAAAGATTCAGGATCATAAAATTCTGTATATCCATCCTGTTCCCACACCCCCAAGAATAAATAATCAAATGAAACAAGAAATGCGAAATCTGCACTGTTATTGTCGTCCACGTTAATGAGAATACCTGTATGGTGTGCCGTGTTCAGGTTGTTGTAGCACTCTATCATGAAGTACACATAGTTGTTATCTGCAGCATAGTATACTGCCTTTATATCCTGGGGGGTTTCTGATTTTGAATCTTTTTCATCTGTAATCACAGGTTTCTCCCATTCTGTATTCTTTCCATCGATAATGATTGAAACTTCTTCTCCATCTTTTAATCCATCGTTATCTGTATCCGAATTTTTCAGATCAGTTCTCAATTCAATTTCATACCCGTCAGGAAGGCCATCTCTATCTGTATCTGTTATGAAGGGAGATGATCCTTTCTTAATTTCTTCAAACGTTTTAATTCCATCTTTGTCTCCATCTCCTGCAAACCACTCAAATGATACTGATTTGCCCTCGTAGTAGTACTCCCCCGGGTATACCCAGCCTGAAAAGAGCCAGTCAAGTTGTTGGCCAGTAACCTCTTCTGCTACAGCCTGGTAATCTTCACTTCTCAAATGATCTGTGAAAATGATTCTTTCATTGATGGTGTGCATTGTCTCCTCACCAAAGAACAGGACAAGCCAGGTGCAGTAAACCATTCCTTTAGAGTACAGTACAGCAACCCGTGGATCTTCAAAATCGGTAACATACCCTACTTCACTCAAGGGCTTATCCCCTATCTGTGCTTTAGCCCATTCGTACTGGTTTAATCGAGAATACCAGTGGTCGTACCCTTCAGGATGGTCTAACTCTCGCAGTACTGAAATAGTATAAGCTTCAGCAAACCCTTCGAGAATCCATTTACTCCACTGCAAATAGGGGTGCCACCCGAACCAGTAGTGACACAACTCGTGAACGATAGTGCCAGTTGACGTACCAGTGGGAACGACTAACCCTTTAGCACCTCTGTTCATTCCCCCCACTCCAGCCCCTAACTTGGTGGCTTCTATGACCAGAATATCGTAGGTAACAGGACAGGGAACACCAATTTTCTTTTCTAAGAGGGGAAACCCTTCCCTGATAGTTTTAAAGACATCTTTTGCCCATTCCTCACTTGTTGCAAAGTACCTGATTTCCACTGTTCTTGTACCACTCTCAGTTGTAATAGTAGCAGTCATGATGTGGTGACCCTGGGTGTGGACAAGAGGATCTGGAATGAGGGCTGCCGCACAAATGAAAAGGATGACATATACCTTTTTCATGAGCACAAAAGGGATAGGTGATTTTTATATATTGTGGAGGTCTCTCAGTGAAGGCAGTACAGTTCAATTATTGGTGGTTATCTCATTTGTTACACGTGTAACATTTTCTTGGTTTTGACGGTTAAAATTTCAGATTTTTTAATATCGTGCTTCAATCCACAATTCTACCAATGTGCAAAAATTTTATGAAGTCTCATAAATAACTCTTATGGAGGCTGCAAAAACATGAAAAAATTCGGTGAATAATTCAGAGAAATCATTGTTACACATGTAACGCTCTTGTAGGTTCTCATCAATGACTGCAAAAAGAAAAGAGGTCATAAAACCTCGTACAGATCGTCGTTAAAAGCAAGACCTGATTAGCCCCAGGGGTTATCACCAGCAGGAGCAACTTTTTCTACCTTTTTGACATTCAATTTCATGAAGACACCTCCTTTTACGTGGTTGCATACTATTTCATGATAATCCTTTTTAAGCCTTGTGTGTGCAGAAATTTTATGAAGTCTCACATAGTTATAAGAGAATTACCAATAAAACCAAAAAACATTTTTTCTATCAATAACCCTGCCTTCCTGCAACCACATTTCCCATTGTGTAACTATGTGCAAAAATTTTATGATATCTTTCTATTGAAAAAAGATAAATATATTCTAAAATATATAATATATAGATATTAATTTAAATTATATTTTTTTGTGACTATAATATTAAAAGATATATTTATAATATATTATATAAAAAATTTTATTATATAAAATTACTAAATTTTATTCAAAAATATTAATTAACTTATTAAGATATTATTTTATAAATATTATTAATAGAGTTTTTATTATAAGATTATATTAATAGAATTATAAATATATAACTATATCAATAGTATATTATACAAAATACAATTTATGGTAAAGAAATCTGGGTAACCAGAATATACAATTGTGGCAAAAGAACCCAGGCTATCCGGTTAAAAAATGGGTTCTTGTAACACTAAACACCCACTTACAGTGTGGAAATTTAGATTCTCATGATCAATACGAGTATGGGGGCGAGTTCATTAGAGAGGGAATGCAGAAAGATTCACAAGTTCTCGCAAAAATGTGAATAGAGTATTCAAGACATTCGTCTTTGTCCTAAAAAGCTATAAATACAAAAGGGTTCATGTGCTGAGTAGTGGTAAAGAGGTGTGAAAATGCCAAGTGTCATAATAAACGGACCAAAAATTGAAGATGTTGAAGTAAAAAGGGTGTTGGTCAAGGAAATTACCGATGCTCTAGAAAAAGCATACAAGATACGAAGGGAAGCTTACAGTGTGGTGATCAAGGAGAATCTGCCTGAGAACGTTGGTGTTGGTGGTGAATTGATCTTGGATAGAATGAAGAAGTAATAGTTAATTCCTCCCTCACATATATTCAATAGAATGATCCCTTTTACACTCTATTGGATAATATTTAGCTTGTGAAGGATTTATAGTCACTTTTTCTTCTCAGAAATCCAATTAAAGTATTTTGGTTCACCTGTATCGATCTTAGAAGTATCTCATATTTTCTTATTCGAAGAATAGATTTCAATACCAAATTAAAAAAAGAGACAAAACCGGCTTTGGGACAAAATTGTGTAAGCAACACCCCAACATAAGAGGACCGGTCTCTTTTCTTCATGCCTTCTCTTGCACTTCAAGAGAGAATTTTTCTTGTTATGGAGGAAATTCTTTCCTGCTTCCTTTTATAACTGTAAGCGATTTCTAGCGTCCGCTGGGAAGCAGGCGTGTTTTGGATGAATGGTAATTTTGAATCTATTGAGTTACAACTCGTACTGCAAAGATATTGTGGAGTAAGGCAGTGGAGAACATTGCCATTTCCTGGCGGTCTTCTCTTTTTTGACGGATTATCCAGCCGAATCTTCTCTTATCTGCTGAGAAAGCTGCTTCACTGAGGTTTCTCTGAAAGTAATTTTCTAAATATTTGACAGGCTGTGAGAATGGAAAAGGCATCCAGTAAGATGAATTTCTTGCCCACAGCAGTGAGGGGATTTACGTACACCACAGAAAAGGGGTACATGTTGAATTGTGACAGTTCAAAATGCTTAAAAGGTGTACAACCTCTCGATACTGGTGTGTGGACCTGTTACTATTCAACGTGCGGTGGACCTACCTGTTATCTTACGTGTCCAGAATCATGTCATGGTACGTGCAATGATCCTACCTGTCCTGATACGTGTCCTGATACTTGTAATCCTACCTGTGATCTCATTACATGCAGGATTAGTTGTGGATTTACGTGCTGGGAAACATGCTGGGAAACATGCCCTATCACCTGTGATGATCCTACGTGCGGAGATACCTGCGAGGATACTTGTGAGGATACGTGCCCAGCCACCTGTGATGATCCTACATGCTGAGGTATCAGAGATACACACTGCACACCTACGAATAATGTGCCGTTTTGACATTTCTTTTTCCTTTTTTGTGAATATACAACCTGTTTACATGTGGGTGTAGATGTGAAGCATTATGTCTGATTACGTTCATTTGAAAATTACATCTCCATTCTAAAGAACTGAGAACGTGCAAGCTATGTGCTTAATTTAGTTATAAAGGGCTTAGACAAAATTGATTTAAAAACTAGACAGAAAATCACGGAATCATGTGATGAAGCTTGTGTGCGCGAGGATGGAAGCCTTGAAATTGCTGAGAAAATTGTCAGAGAAATGAAAATAAAAATTAAAAGTTGGATCGAAGGACCTCTTCGGTCCTGATCCAGAAACAAATTCGTGATTTTGGAGATACCAGGAACTCCACCACTACACCTGCACCTTGTTGTTCCTTACGCGTAAGCGAGTGGCACATCGGCGGCACATGGGCATCCACACACGTAAGTGATAATGTCATCTATCACGTCGAGAGCATCCTCAATTGAATCTATGAGCTTGTTATCCAATTTACTACACAAAAGGGGGGGGCACTTGAGAAATGAATACAACAACGCACCTAGCCCAAGCCCCAATATGAGTTTTTTATAAGCTCGCCAATGCTGTGAGCATTCAGACATTACGCAAGGACAATCAGCGGGTGTAGAACCTGACCCAGTAATCCTACCCCTTAAATTCCTCGGATCAATGCTATCATTGTCATCACCGTCATCGCCACCACTAATCTCACGTCGAGCATCTTGTGCTTCTTTCCACAATTCTCTACAGTCATCATCATCACACCAGCGCCACAACCCTGTGGGGTCACTGAACCGCAGAGGATTGTTTCCCACATAAGTGTATCTATTGAGCCCTTGAGGGTCGCTGAGCCACTGTGTGCACGTTTCCTCAGAATTGCCGATAATTCGTGGATCATCTGGTAGGAAGGTATAGAGATCTCGGGTCAGAAATCTCCCGATTTCACAATCATAGTAGCGGGCACCGTAGTAGTAGAGATCAGTTGCATCTTTCTCTTTTCCAGTGAACAGGTAGCGCTCTGATCCTTCTTCAGTGTAGGGTTCTCCGAAAGGACGGTAGGTTACAGCAGCCACAATGTTCTTACTGTCATCGGTGACCAGCCTCGTGGTACCGAGATGGTCAGTATGGTAGTAGAAGGTGTTTGTTTCCTGGTTGACAGTTGTTCTCTTGGCTAATATTCCTTGAGGTCCGTGAATATATGTGGCTGTACCATTGGAGTTTTCTTCGTACAAAATGTTTATGCCGCTGTATATGTAGGTTGTGGTCACGCTGTTTTCTGTCACCTGTAATCTCGTACCATTACCACAGTAGACGTACTCTCCCAACGTTGAATCATTCTTCTCTAGTTTTGTTAGTCTGTTGGCATAATCGTAGGTGTAATCCCAGGTGTCAGTCCCTTTGGTCTTTTGTGTTCTATTCCCATTGTCGTCGTAGGTGAAAGAGGTGCCATCTGATAAGGCAGTGACCTCATTGACTGTGTTAACAGTATAGGTTACTGAATCTTTACCTGATCTGTTCCCGACCTTGTCGTAGGAGTAAGTGTGAGACCAGGAGGTGCAGCTGGCAGATGTCAGTCTGTCTAATCCATCGTAACTGTAGGATTCGGTCTCTGAATGCCATGTGGAACTGGTATCTCTCCAGCCATTTACTAGCTGGGTGATGTTGCTGCTGTTGTCGTGGGAATAGTCGAGATCTAAAAAGGATGTCTCCCCATTTTTGATATCAATTGCTGAGGATCTGTCTCTTGAGTCATAGGTGAAGGTAGCCTGTAGATCGTTTCCGTAATCGAACTGGGTCAGCAGGTTATCCGTATTGTACTGTACATTGTCCAAGAGTATTTCATCGTTGGACCCATCCACGTATCTCTTGATCTCTGTCAATCGGTTCAGATCATCGTAGGAGTACAAAATCTGCATGTTATCAGGGTATGTGAGCTTTGTTGTTCTGTTAGCTACATCGTACTGGTAGGAGAATGTATAGGTAGTTTGAGAAATGTGTCTTGTTTGAGTGGTCAATCGGTTCCAGTAATCGTATGCATATTCAACGTAATCATCTGTGTTAGGGGCATCATCCTCCATTTTTGTTCTGTTGGAATTCAAATCGTAGGTGAAGGATACGATGGACTGGTCTGGGTATTCAGTTTGCGTTAACCGGTACTTGTCATCGTAGGTGTAGGTGGTTTCATTTCCCTTGCAGTCGGTGAAGGACGTAATGTTGCCCACGTTGTCGTATTCGTACTCCTCGTATTCAGAATCAGGGTACGTGGTCTTGGTTAACCCAAAGAAAGAGGCGTAGGTGAAGCTTGTGGTGTGGCTTTCAGCATCAGTAACTGAGGTTAAGTGGCTTAATTCATCATACTGGTAGGTGGTGACAGCAAATGTATCTGCAGTATACTCAGCTTCCACTTTGGTTAGTCGGTTGAGCCAGTCATACCAGGAGATTGTATCGTAACTTCGTCCATTAGTGAAGGTGACCTTGTAGTTGGTGTCATCATAGGAGTAAGAGACTGATGATGAACCTGGATAGGTAATCTGAGTTTGGCGGCCTAAGAAGTCATGGGTGTAGGTGGTCGTATGGTTACCTGGATCTGTCATCGTTGCCAGCAAATCATCATACCGATACGTGTAAGACTGGGTGGCGTACAAGGTACCTGACCCGTAGGTACCAGTATACCATTTGGTACTGGTTTGTCTTCCGAGTTTATCATACTGGTGCACAACGTAGTGCCCGAGCTGATCGACAATGGTGGTCGTTCTGTTTTCACAATCGTAGACAGCTTCCAGGTATGATCTTTGGGATTGGCCTGAGAGTAATGGGAGCTCTTTCTTGGTGATTCTTCCCAGAGTATCATAAGTGTATAAGTAGTCATATCCTGATCCTGCGTCTACTCCCTTGGGTTGCTGAATTGAGGTGGTCCACCCTCTGTTGGAGTCGTAGGTAGCTTTGGTGGTGATAGTGTTACTGCCCACAGTGTAGGAGATTTCTGTTGGGTAAGCATAAGAGTAGGTGGATGAATACGTATAGGTAACAGTATTGGATTCAGCATCTGTAACAGAGGTCATATTGCCGTAGGTATCGTACTGCATTGTTGTAGTGTACGTGTCTGGTGAATTGTCCACAGGAACGTACAAGTACCAGGAGAACTTGGTGTTCTGCGCAGAAGATTCTGAAAAGTACAGCGTATGTGAGCCATCAGTGATGGGGGCAGTTTTCTTTGCTGTGCCATTCGATAGATTGGAAGTAACTGTTATCCAGTCTGAATTGTCAAAATTGTACTTCACTTGTGCAGGGTACGCCTTCCAGTAGGTTTTAACAGTGAAGGTTTCTGCCTGCCCATTGCAGGCGGGGGTGGTCGTATAGCTCTGGTACCCTAAAGTACCAGGATAATGGGTGAAAGGTCCAATTGATGGGTTTCCATCGTAGCAGTCCGGAGGCACGCCACAGCAGTAGACATAGTAGACCTTGAAGTAGTTGCTTATCCATCCAGTGCATGACCATGTGGCTTTTCTTTGGGGGCATTGGTAGGTAGGAGTGTATGAGTGTGTCTCTGTGTAATTATCATCAGATGCCAACCCAGTAACCTTCAGTACAGCATTCCCTGTTACCGTATATCCTGTTAAATCAACAGGAAAAGAAGTATCACCAGTCTTCTCGTTAAAAGTCCCTGAAAAGGTTAACCACGTCGTAGTGTTCCCAAAAGAGTCCTTGTACTGTGTGGGATGTGCTTCAGAGTCATAGGTTACATACATCTCTTTGACATAAGTTGAATCCTGCTTTTCAGCCATACCCAGCAAAGCATCATGTACAGAGCTCGGCACTGTACAACTAGAGAATGCATTGGTGAATGTCTTGATGATAGTACCAGTATTATCTACGAAGAATCCTGACGTATTCGTATTGGCATACGAAAGGAATTGTTCATGGCCTTCTCCATCCTTGAAGTAGATTAGATTTCCCCAATCATCGTACGAATAATAGGCAGTATAGGACAAAGTTGAGCCATCGTAGTACACACTTACCTGGATGGTATCATAGCTGGAATCATAGGAGAGTGTAAATTTGCGAATTGGTGTCCCTGATGCATTCTTGAGAACCATTTGGCTAATCAAGTTGTCAGTTATGGTGATTTCATAGGAGCCCTGAGTAACATCAGACTCATTTTTGATGGTCGCTGTAGACGATGTAATTTCCTCAAAGTCACCAGTGTATGAGAAAGCACAATGGCGGACCTGACTTGTTTCATACACTCTCTGATCGGTGACGTAGTACTTGTAGTAGCCACTGTCTGTAAACCTGTTGTATGCATAGGTCGTATACCCCTCTGTGGGATACTCGATCTTGGATAATAACCAGTTGTTGTACCCTGAATTGTACTCATAATTGGTTCTCCTGTTCAGAAAGTCATCCATCCACTGTAAACATCCATTAGCATCATAGGAGTACTCCAGTTCAGAGCCATTGTAGGTTATCTTCCAGAGTCGATCGCTAGAGTAGGTCAGACTGACTGTGCGCCCAATGGTATCGGTAATGGATGTGAGCTCTCCAGAAGTATAGGTGAAGGAAATCGTATTCTGATCTACATCTTTGATCTGCGTCAATTTTCCCGATGTATTAAACTCGTAGACAATACCGCTGGCAGTAGTGAGAGTATACGTATTATCTCCATTCTTGACCAGGGTGAAGTTTTTACCCCTGACATTTACAAATTGACTGCCACTCCATACGATCTTGAACACAGTGCCGCCCCATAGATGTACGTACTTTGATCCTACATACGGGAAGTCTAACAGCCATCCCTTCCCCACGTCTGTGGGGGGAGCTTCATAGTCGTAAGGATCTGATCCGTAGAAGACTGCTGGCATTTCATACACTCGGGATATTGTCAGATCTAACCCTCTTCCCGGGATTACTAGATCAGTCTGGGTTATAGTCAAATGGCCATTGGCGGGGTTGACATATTCTTTCAGATTTTGGAAGTACTGTCCATAAGGCTGTAATCCAGAAGATTCCCACGCATCTTCAAAGGTCTCCATGGAGGGGTCAATAACCACAGGATAGACTGCTTTTTTTAACCATTCTATCCCATCCTCATCGAGGACCTTGTGCAGCTCGTGCCCTGCTTCTGTCTCTCGCAACTCGTAATGCAGATCTGTAGACACGTTGTCTTGGGCATCCTTCATGAAGGGGGGCAGAATTCTCAAGACTTTTTTTCCATTCTCATTCACAAAAAGAATAGAACCATCTTCCAGAAATTCTGGGGTTATTCCTTTCCATGAGATTTTCTCGGATATGCTTTTGAATTGCTTTGATTCCCTTAGAATTAATGTCTCTGTCAACAAAGACGTATCCACTGCATAAGATAGATCCACTGAATCAAATACACCACAAATAGAAAGGGAATTTCCATCAGCAAAAGAATCTGCATTTCGTACTTCTCCCAGCTGTTGTCTTGTCAACTCAAATTCAATCCATGAATTACCTAAGGTCATTTTCACTCTTGCACCCTTGAAGAACACCTTGTAGTATGGAGAAACTGCCATGTAATCAAAGCCGGGAGTATCACTTGCGTGAATCTCCAGTGGCTGATGCTCCGGGGTTTCAGTGTACCCGTAATTCTCCTCAGGGAGGGGTATTGAATCCTTCAAAGCAAAGTAATTCAGCCCGTTAAGCGACTGACTCACTGATGCATCTGTATCTCCTGAAGGATAGTCCAGCACAGTTGCCAGACTTCCTACACTGGAAATGAGGCCTATACATAAGGTGGCCACAACTAAAACTGCATTCATGATTTTCATCTTATCATCTCCCTTCGCGTTATTTTTAACACTTTCAACCATTTTACATGAAACCAATATATATGTACCGTGGGCATTTGTGACAAATATCTCCATTGCGGAAAAAATGAGAGTTTCACCTATTTTCTTGGAATAGAACTTAGTTTTTTCTCCAAGGAAGTAATAATATGCATTCTCAGAGAAATGTAACAGAATCTGCATTGATCAAAAGAAATCTATAAAAGGAACAAGGAACATGTAGGTTCTCTCCTTATTTGATTGTTTTAATCTTTTTTCTTTCTGATTTTTCCTCTTTTTTCTATTTCGAGTTCGTTTTATTGTCACTTCGGGCCAAAAGGTGATGACAATTGGTTAGGAACTTTGTAACCCAAACGATAGATAATGTACCTTTTGATTTAAAACATTTGAGATGTATAGTGTATAATACTTCCAGACCACATTGGGCTGAAGAATTACAATTAGCATTAACTAATACGATTCTAACAGAACGAGACAGAAAAGAAGATCACAATGTATTCAAATAAATGAAAGCATAAAACCCCTTTCAAGTGCATATTTTCTCCTTCTTATGCTGTAAATGAAGTGTTTAGATAAAAAAAATCCAATAAAGCATTTTTATAGAAGAGTTCATATATGAGTATGGGTTGATAATAGATAGATGACTGAAATCAACTTCGCGGAGCTTAAATATCCTCAAAAATTCTCCGACTTCATGAACCAGTTACTTAATCTGAAATGTGGAGCTAAAGCAGTTAGACCACCCTACGATAAAGGGAGGGATTCTTATATCATTGATGATGATGGAAAGATAACAATATATCAGTACAAGTATTTCTTAGTAGCTATGAAATCCGCCCAAAAGAAAAACCTAGAAGAATCGCTTAAAACAGCTTTAAAGAACTATCCTGATCTTGCTGAGTGGATACCTTGTTTTCCGAGAGACTTTACGAGTGGTGAGGAAGATTTCTTAAATCAATTAAGTAAAAAGTACAAAATTAAAATTTCTTGGATTGGAGAGACTGAAATCAAAAACTGGGTTCATGAAACTAACTTTCCCTTAGACCAGTATTTTGACTCACATATGCATAAAAAAACAGATCGTAAGATCAATGAAATACACAATAAACTAAGAGAAACAAAACAGATAAGATTTGAGACGATTAATAAGGTTGTAAATGATATCATAGGAATGGAGGAAGTTAGCGAGGAAGAAGCGGAAATAGAATTACCCACTGGCATTGAAAAGAAAATAGAGAAAAACAAATTCTCCAGTACGTTCGAGGACATTTTGAGAATGCAGATGGGTAAATTCAGTCAAATAGATAGCTATCTTAGAAGTGGTGTTCTGAAAAGGAAAGATATAAATAAACTGATATTCTCTTTGAAGATGGTGTATCTGAAATTCAAGAGCAAATATGACAACGGAGACGATATCTTTGAAGCAATGATAGATTGTATAATCCCACCAGATATTAATGATGAAGAGTACCAGGCATACTGCACTTTGGTATGTTATTTTTTCCACACGTGTGAGGTGTTTGAGAATGTTAATCCCACATAAATACGAGGACATTTCGCAGAACATTTTATCTGTTGGGTTGGACATACTGCACATTTTAGAAAGAAGAAGGAACATTTATAACCTGTACAAAGAACTTGTAAGAACGAGAGATGATGAATATGAGCTTTCTCTAAATAAATTCTTCTTAACACTTGATTTTTTGTACGCTGTTGGAATAATAGACCTCGATAAAGAAAGTGTGGTGAGGTTAAGGTGATTTTGAAAAGATTTTATTCAATACCCGAAAGGGTGGATATAGAGTTTAAGAATGGACTAAACATTATATGTGCAGATATATCAGAAAAGTCTACAGACAAAGATAGTATGAACGGTGCTGGTAAATCCACTGTGTTAAACTTGATTGATTTTTGTCTCTTGGCAGAACTAGAGGAGAGAATAAAAGAATCTGAGGATTTCCAAGCATTCACTTTTGTCTTGGAATGCCAGGATAAAGAAGATAATTACTACAAGATTAAGAGATCTATCAAAAATCCAGAAAAGTTATTTTTGGCGACAAATAACAATGATTGGGAAAAAAAGGAAGTGGAAGAATGTAAAAAACTATTCAAAGAGATTTTCTTTGGTGTGCCTGAAGATGAGGAGAATGAATTAACGTTTAGAACATTAATGAATTTTGTCAAAAGAGACGAGAAGATCGGCTTTAGCAAGATATTCTATCACCATCCTAAATGGGGAGTATATATCAAAAATGCTTTTAATCTATTTTTAATTGGTCTTAACTATAAGTTACCCCTTGAAAAGCAAGGATTACTTAAAGAAAAAGAAAAAATTGGAAAAATAATTTATGGTCTAGACAGGAATTTAAAAAACAAAAATGTGCCTAATAAAGCTACCTTGAAATCCAAAAGAACACTATTAGAACAGCAAATAAAGAGTAGGCAAAAAATATTGGATAATTTCAAGGTCCATGAAGAATATCACGAATTGGAAATAGAAGCCAATAACTTTACAAAACAGATGAAAAATGCTCAAAATAAAGTTTTTGTTAATAATCAGAAGCTGGAGGAATATAAAGAAGCATTATCTACATACATCAGTATAGATTTATCAGAAATTGAAGAACTTTATACTAGTCTGGGAATACATCTTTCTGATAACCTCAAACACGGATTATCGAGTGTTCAGGACTTCCATCAAAGATTAATTGAGAATAGAAACACGTATTTGTCGGATGAAATAAGGAGAATAGAACAGATTCAAAATGAGTTAAGAAGTAATCTTGAGCTATTAGATAAAAAGAGAGCCTCCATTATGGGGATACTTCAAACTCATGGGGCTTTGTCTGAATATAATTTGATTTTACAAAGGTTGGATGAGGATAAGAAAGAACTTTTTGAGATTTCTCATTACATTGATGTCTATGAGGAGATTTCAGAATATAAAAAGGAAAAAAAGAAGATTGTAAGCGATATTGATGAAAATAACACAAATAGTGAAAATGAGATTAATGAAAATGAGAAGATAATAAGCCAATTAGTAATTATATTCGAAGAAATTTACGAGAATATAGTCAATGTGCCCGGCATTTTGGTTGTAGGAATAAAGGATACGTATAAACCTCCAGACCAGATATTTGAACTTGACGTAAAAGGTGAGAGAAAAGGTAGTCCGGGAATAGAAAGAGTGAGAATATTTGCTTACGATCTGGCAATTATTTTTCATAATATCTTACTGAATAGACGGTTTCCACGGTTTGTAATGCATGATGGGATTTTTCATGGGGTAGATAAGAGGCAGATATTTAATGCGATTAAATATGTAGTTGATAAATCAGAGGAAGAATCTTTCCAGTATATTACAACTATGAATACATGCGACTTTCTTGAGAACATTGATTATGAACCTCATATTTGTGTAAGGCTTACAGATACTGTTGAAGGGAGTCTTATGGGATTCAAATTCTAATTCGAATTGTCTGATTCATCATAATAGAAGATAATCTTTGACTAGAGAAAGGAGACTGAAGAGAAAGAGAAATTTGAGTTATAATTATCCTTTATTACTTCGAATAAGGTCAATTATCCGAAGTAGGGTTTTGTTCGGAATAATGGTAATACTGTGATTGGTTTGGACTTTTTGATCTAAGAAAATCTGACTACTGCCCAAACAGTATTCTGTGCTACCAACGAAAAACAGGTACGTAGACTCATTCTTATCACAATGCTTATGGGAGAGTATTTGAGAAGTGGTCTTTCCTTCACATATAACTTTTTAAACCCTGATGATCTGAAGTTTCCACAAGAAGTATTGGGAAACCTTCTTATGTAGGAAAGTGATATGAGTAATGGAATGAGTGAGATGGAGCAGATAATCATACAAATAGCTGAAAACTGTAAAAGATTAGATGAATCTATTTATAGATTGAAAGAATCATTCAAAGTACTACCAGATAAAAAAGGTGATTTCTTTCTTCAATTTGGACTTATTTTGTATAAATTCTCTTATATTCGCTTAGCCTTGAATCCATGGTATTATGCTTTAGAGTATGTCCTTGAGAATAGAGACAGAGATGGAGAATCCAAATGTTATACAAATCTTGGTATTTCTTATTATAATTTAGGTGATTCAAAAAAGCAATTGAATATCACAGTTCCTTATTATTCAGGGAAGATTCTTCATCCTAAGGTATTGAAAAGCATTATCCGAGATGCAAACTTGACTGTAGAGAAGTTGTAGATCTGGAGATCTGGAGAATCATCGTGCTATGGAAATCTTGGCAGTGCCTACTATAGTTTAGGAAGCTTTGAAAAAGCCATCGAATACTTTGAAAAATCATTAGGAATTGCAGAAGAAATTGGAGATAGAGCTGGAAAATCAAGATGTTATACAAATGTTGGCAATGCTTATAATGACTTAGGAAGCTTTGAAAAAGCCATCGAATACTATGAGAAATCTCTGGAGATTGCAGAAGAAATTGGAGATATAGATTTAAAGAGGGTCGTTAACCTGAGTCTCCGTCAAATTCATTATGGATCTAACCCCGAACATGCATACGATTACTGCAGACACTCAATAGAGCTATCCGAAATGATCAGTGGAAATCTTGTGGAAGAACAGCATAAGATTGGGTTCGCTGCTCGGACATATAATGCATATCAGTGGATGGTTCCTTTATGTTTAACACTGAAAAAGGAAAAGGAAGCCTTCGAATACACTGAAAGATGCAAATCGAGGGCATTTCTTGACGTACTTGCTGCTACTGAAATCAGACCAACTGTTGAAGTGATAGGTGAATTACAGTTATTACTTGATGACGAAGAAATGTACCTTGCCAGATTGCGTGAAATCCAAACACGCCATTTAAGACCAATCAAAATTTCGGTAGAACCTGGAGAAGTAGAAAAGATTTACGAGAATCTAACCCACATCTACAACGAAATAGAACGATTCGATCCCGAATATGTGTTCACACGGAGAGGAAAACCGCTTTCTTTAGATGACCTACAGGACATACTTTCATCGCAGAAAAGAAATACAGTCTTAATAGAATACTTCATAACTGAAGAGAAAACCTATATCTTTGTAATCCCATCCAGAGATCACCAGCTCCACATGAAATCCATACTACTCCCTGCAGAAACTCTTAATACATATTTGGAAGACTGGAGAAAAGTAGCAATTAATCTAGATGCCCAAAAAACGAGCCATTGTCTTATTGAACCTGTATCAGAATACCTAAATAAAGGTGATTTGATCTATTTTGTGCCCTACGGTCCACTTCACTACTTCCCTTTACATGCACTTGTATCAAATGGCGAACCTCTAATAAAGAACCATCCTGTCGCGTATTTACCCAGCGCATCCATACTACCATTCTGTCAGAACAAAGGTACTGGCAGGCTAAAAACATGCGCATCCTTTGGAGTATCATTTGAAAAAGAAGCAGAAAAAGTGGCAGAATTTTTTAACACAAAAGCATATACTGGCTCTTCAGCCACTGCAGAAAACCTTGAAACCTGTAACACAGACATTATCCACTTGTCATGTCATGGGTTATTTGATGACAAAGATCCTCTATCTTCCAGAATTCAATTACATGACAGAGAACTTACTGCCAGAGACATATTTAACATGCGGCTAACCACAGAGTTAGTTACGTTAAGTGCATGTGAGACAGGGTATAATGAAAGAAGTCCGGGGGATGAATTGATTGGACTTACGCGTGCTTTCTTATATGCTGGTACACCTTCTGTTATCGTCAGTTTGTGGCCTGTCTATGGCCCTCCTACTCAGGAGTTAATGACTGAATTTTATAGACAGTTAAAGAATAGTAAAGAAAAAGCTACAGCATTACAAAAAGCGCAAATAAAAATAATGGAAAGTGAAAAATACTCACACCCATACTTTTGGGCCCCATTCATATTGATTGGAAACTGGAAATGAAAAAATAAAATGAAAATCTGTAGTTTTCGAAAAATCTGCAAGAAGTTGCCCAATCTATGACACCAGAAAATAACAAGGGCAACAATTAAATAGTACAGCCCCATAATCCTGTATGCACACAGGAATTGAAAGAATCCTCAAAGTTTAAAGAAAAAATCCAAGCCTTGTATGGCAACAGATTGAAAACTATCCGTCTCTACGGCTCATGGGCACGAGGTGATGGTGGAGAGGATTCCTGGAAGAGAAACACATCTATTAACAGTCACGTTAATTCAATTTTGAACTTCTTCTCTTCTTTTTGTAACTTTCTCACAATGTTCATCCGTTTCCATTGGTACGCAATAGTCATGAGCACCCTTCAGAGCACAAGCTTCCAAGAAAATAGATACTCAATCTCTCAAGGATGAGAAACAGTCATTGAGTTGCTTTGATACCTACTTTTATCAGTTGCAGCCGGCTTTGGGACAAAAATAGTTACCCTGGTTCCAATTTTTCCAGATCCTGCGGCGTGAGTATCACCTCTCTTGTGTG
>JGI2171J19970_10000776_pt1 | contig 17582 bp, 14 predicted proteins | sample DeeMarSWOR324_28_FD_19970 | JGI IMG/M metagenome (IMG submission 19970) | reverse complement strand
TAAACCTCCGGTTACCGCGAATCTTTGAAACAGTGGTAAAGCACGGAAAGATGCCTTTTCCTCGGGCACAGTTTTGCTGGTCTACCTCGGGATTTTCGTACAGTCTGGACTTGTTGGGTAACATATTTCCGTGTTGCTGCATTAATGCGTGCTGTGATTTTGATGGAGCTCGCTATGGCACGTTCTATCCAGAATTGAAGCTTGACAGAGATACGCTTGAGGCATGGCACAGCAGAAATATTTTCAGCCTCCCTCAATGTAGAGACTGCGAAATAGCACCTTTCTGTGGAGGAGGGTGCACGAGAGCAGCTTTACACTTTGGGAGAACCTTAAGAGAGGGAGCAATCTGTCCTTTGGCCATCACAGAGAAAGAGATCCAGACAGTATTCAACTACTACTATCCTCAATTAAAGGAAAGAGCAGGGATTTGAAAGATCTCATCGACAAGAGACAATTCATGAATTCAGAGAGATTCATCTACCGAACCCTTGACAGCCCTTGTGAGGAAATGACTATAATTCCTTCTCTTTTATAGAAAGTTGTACATGTCCGATTACAAGAGAGGTTTTAAGATGAAGTAAAAAATAGAAAAATCTGTCATAATCGTCCTGATAACATACTCTTTTTAGAATGTATAAAGGTGCTCTCCATCTTTTAGATTAAGTCTTTTCTTACATCATCTAAATAGTAATAGTGTAGTTTTATAACAAACTGAAAAACTTTTACTCTATAATTAATCAAAAACTTTATATACTCTCCTGACGTAAGGAGCATGAGAAAAAACAGAACCTCCAGGAGGTGAAGCTATGAAATGTGTCAGCATGGAAAGCCTTGTCGACGAACTTAGTGAGGTATGCCGACAAGAAAATCTGGTACCCTGTCTTATGGTTGAACCTTCTACAAAATAACGCAACCCCACAAGAAAATCTGGTACCCTGTCTTATGGTTGCTCCTGAATGAGCAATTCTGAAAGACATTGCCACACGGACTTGGAGAATGGGAACAATCATCATTCTCATTCTCCGTTCCTGTATAAGGAGGTGGAAGAGTGCATGTGAGCAAATATAACATAATTCTGGATACACCAGAAGAAAAGAAGAATGTAATTTTAAATCCTTTGTCTGGCGCTGTAGACATTGTAGATGAAGAGGTTATTCAGTTCATTAATCGGATAAAAACTGGCGAAAATATTCAAACTGAGGAAATGAACAGCGAACTTTTGGAGGCATGTCTCGAAAAGGGATACCTTTTCCACGATCAAACTGAAGAGACAGAGAAACTGAAAAAAGCGGTCGAAAGATGGTATGACATCGTGAGAAACCTTACCGAGCGTTTCGTAGTCTATGTAACTTTTGGATGCAACCTCAAGTGTGTATATTGCGTTCAAAGGGAAACTGACCAAAACAGGGCCTATGTCATAAGCAAAGAGGTAACTGAAAGCATGTTTAGGGCAATTGATACTATACATAAGGAACGTGGAAAAAAAGAAAACCCCTCTTTGACCCTTTTTGGCGGTGAACCCTTAATGAAAAGAAAGAGCCAGGTTGAGGCAGTTGAAGAGATCTTGCGAAACTGCAGTGAAAATGACTACAAAGTGGCTATAGTAACAAACGGTGTTGAATTATCCTTCTACTGTGATATGCTGTCCAAGTATAATGTTAAGAGTCTCCAGGTCACCCTTGATGGCCCGAAAGAAGTTCATGACAAACGCAGAATCTTTGCTAATGGAAAAGGTACTTTCGACAGGATTGTTAAGGGAATAGATGACGTCTTGGAAAAGAATATCCCTGTAAGAATACGGGTTAACATAGATGAAAAGAACGTCGATAAACTGCCTCGGCTTGCTCGCTTCATTACTGAGAAGGAGTGGTTAGACAAAGGAGCTACGGTGACACTTTGTGGTGCGAGTGAAGATATCGAAGAGTGTTTCAACGAACCAAACAGTGAGATATACCAAAAAGTATTCAATATATACAACGCGCATCCTGAAACGGGGATAATGGTTTTGTCTCTGAGGATATCACAAGTCTTCCAAGAGATATTAAATCGTGGGATGTTACCTTTTCCCCAAGCACAGTTTTGCTGGTCTACTTCGAAAGTTTTATACAGCATGGATTTGTATGGGAACATATTCCCGTGCTGCTGTATGAATGCGTGCTGTAATCTGAGGGAATTAAGCTATGGTAGGTTTCATCCAAAATTGAGGCTCAATGAAGATATACTTGAGGCATGGCACTGTAGAAATATTTTCAGCCTCCCCCAATGTAGAGACTGCAAAGTAGCACCCCTCTGTGGAGGAGGGTGCACGAGAACAGCTTTACACTATGGTAAATCTCTTGAAGACGGAGTAGCCTGTCCTACAGCCATCACAGAAAAAGAGATCCAGACAGTATTCAATTATTACTACCCTCAATTGAAGGAGAGGGTAGGGATTTGAAGATTGAACATGCTTGGAAACAAAATCTTAGATCACTTTGAAAACCCCAGAAATCACGGAGAAATCCAGGAAGCTGACGGTATTGGATACGCAGGAAAACCAGCCAAGGGAATTACCATAAAAATGTCAGTTAAGGTGGAAAAAGGGGTAATCAAGGATGTCAAATTCAAAACTGCTGGATGTGCATTATCTATCGCCAGTGCCAGCATGGTAACAGAGTTGGTTAAAGATGTTGCTGTGGATGAGGCGCTTTTCCTCTCACCAGGAGATGTTTCGCAAGCATTAGGAGGAATCCCTGAAGAAAAAATGCACTGCAGCGAGTTAGCGGTGGAAGCGCTCTATAAAGCGCTCACAAATTACCGTACGAGAAGTATTAACAGTACAAACCAGGAAGGTAAATAGAAGGTGACACAATGAAAGTAGCATACATATTTACAACAACAAGAGCCCATAAAATCCTGAGCAGGATGATAATCCCCCAGTTGGAACAGGGAAGACACATGGTGGATGTTGTGGGAATGTTCTTCTTTGAGGACAATGCCTTTCTTTTGCAGAAGGGAAATGAAGTAGGAGAACGTCTAAAAATTCTGAGCGATCAAAGTGGCATGCTCTTGATGGCGTGCGATATCTGTGCTATTGAACGCAATATCCACAAGGATTTGGTTGAGGGCGCTAAAATTGGTTGTTTTCCAGACCTCTATGAAGCACTGAGTGGAGTGGAACTTGATCAGGTCATAACACTTTGATCTTCTATTTTTTTATTTTTTTATTCTTTAATGTGGGCGTGAACAGGAGGAGTTTATATGTTTGTGGATGATTTGCTTCCAACACCTACTGAAAAAACTGAAAAGCTGATAAAAAGCTTTTACGCTCATCCAAAAAAAGTGATCATATCAAAATTGTCTCTCCAAGAAAATGAAGTCAGAAAATACATCTTAACTGAATATACACGACTGGGCACAGCACCTGCTGTTGAGAAAATAAAAGAGAAATTTCAGAACTTAGATGTAGACAGCATTCTCCAAAAGTTAGATACATTAGATTTCATCTATCTAAACGCGGACAAGACCCGTATTGAGTGTTCCTACCCTTTTTCTACTGGAAAAACCATACATGAAGTGGAAATGGATGGAACAAAACTGTACTGCAATTGTGCTTTAGATGCTTTAGGAGTGCCATTCATATTTGGTAAGGACATTATAATCTCCTCTCAATGCGGCTTTACTGGAGAGCCCATCACCATCAAGATAGAAAACAAAAAAATTGTATCAAGGACTCACAGCAATATCTGGGTGTGGAATAGTTATTACCGGTGTGGTAAATCTGTTAATTCGTGCTGTAAAAGAATGCTCTTCTTCACATCAAGTACAGCCCTTGATGAATGGGTTAAAACTCATCCTGGAGAAGAAGGCGAAAGACTTGCTTTATCAGAAGCACTTTTCATCAGTAAATATCTTTTTGAATCCTTCATCTAACAGTTAGAAAATGAAAACAGAAAAAAATAAAAATGCAGTAGATTGCTGCATGTTCTAAACTACAGTCTATACAGTACCCAGGGTAAGCAGTTTGGTACTTCTGCGATGCCGGGGGGCGGACACGGTGCCTCTGGTGACCCTCCGGTTGACATGACAGGTTTTTCCCATTTCATTGGTTCACCTCCTCATAGTTTCATTTAGGATACTTACGCAATCAAAGAATTTAAATTTTTCGGTGAAGAGCTTCGAAAAAAATTCTTGATTATAAATTTTACAAATAATCAAAAAGTGTTACACGTGTAACACGCTGAGAAAAGCATCAATTGGACATGTGGAAAAAAGAAATGAGAAACCCCATAGTTGCTGGACTGCACTTGAATTCGTGCAGGAAAGCTATTTTTCACCCGAAACCACAAATATACTGATATCAGCGCACTCACTTCCACTATCTGATTTGGCACAGCAATTCTCATCTGCACAGTCTACAATGACATTTTTGAGACCTGCATCGTGAACCCACTTGGTGATATCCTCCCTCTTGAATCCCATCCATATATCATGATGTCAGTTTTTAGAAACTCAAAAGTGTGCTCATCTAAATCAGTTATGACAAAAAGCTCTTCCTCATAGTTTCCCATTGATGGGCAACTTCATCGAAATACTGTTTACTCATTTTTCACTTCCTTTATTTTAGTAGTTTTTCTCTTTCATCTCTTTGTAATAAGTAGAATTTAAATAGCTATGCCTTTGTTAATAATCACTATATCCTAGAGCGTTGCTCTGTCCTGGAGCCCAGATTCAAGAGTACAACCTGTCGATGGCAGACTCGACCAGGGACTAACCTCCCCAAGAGGGTTTTAACTTAATATTCATAAGTGTTTCTCCCCTCAACCCTATCAATGAAAGTGAATAATTATTTAAATGTCCTTCAACATACGATCTTTAATCTATTGCATATATGCATTGAAGTAATTCCGAGATGGAGTCCTAGAGATTACTTTGTAAACAAGAATCAAATGGTATGCAAATGAAGAATGAAAGTAACCCAGAAAAGCAACGTACAAGTGAATCATTCACGCAAATGAAGGAGGAAGCACTAGATGCCGAGCGCACCCGGGTAAGAAACAAGCTCACCACAACCCAGGTACGACTGCAGCATCTGCTTACATTCAGCCCGGCAGTTATCTACACGCGCGAACCGCACAGTGATTATCGAACTACATTTGTGAGTAAAAACATTAAAGATCAGATGGGTTATGAGCCTGACGAGTTTGTGGATGATTCGCAATTTTGGGTCAACCATGTTCACCCTGAAGATGCGCAGCGCATATTTGATGATTTGGGACATTTGATTGAAAAAGGACATTACACTAATGAATATCGCTTCCAGCACAAAGATGGTACTTACAGATGGGTGCGTGACAAATTGAGGATGGTCCGTGATTCTGAAGGCAACCCGCTGGAAATTGTTGGTTGCTGGATAGATATTACTGAGCGCAAAAAGATGGAAGAAGAAAAAGATGAAATCCTGCATGATCTTCAAGAACGAGTCAAAGAATTGAGCTGTTTGTATGGAATTGATGAAATTGTAAGAAAAAATTTAACAGTTGAGGAAATTTTAGAGGAAATTGTTCATATAATTCCGCCTTCCTGGCAGTATCCCGACATTACTGGATGTTATATTACGTTTGAGGATAAAGAGTATAAAACTGAGAATTTTGAAAAAAAATGGATTCAGAAAGCAGATATTGTTACTCAAGGAAAAAAGGTAGGAGCAGTACACGTGTGCTACACAGAAGAAAAACCTCCAGAAGATGAAGGTCCCTTCTTAAAAGAGGAGAGAAACCTGATTGAATCCATTGCTAAACGACTGGGAGAGATTATTGAGCGCAAGACAGCAGAAGAAGCTTTAAAAGACAGTGAGAAAAGATTCAGATTATTTTTTGAAAACGAACCTGAATACTGTTATATGGTCTCTCCCGAAGGGGAAATACAGGACATCAATAAAAGTGCTCTCAAGACTCTCGGTTACGAAAAAGAAGAAATTATTGGGAAACCACTTCTTACAACAATTTACGCACCATCGTCTCGTAAAACAGCTCAACAACTATTTGCGAAGTGGAAGAAAACTGGCAGCCTCAAAAATGAAGAATTGACCATTATCACAAAAGAGGGAAAAGAGAGAACTGTTTTGCTCAGTGTTGATTCTGTAAAAGATAGCAGTGGGAAGGTGCTCTACTCTATTTCAGTTCAAAGAGATATTACTAAACGAAAGCGAGCAGAAGAACAGCTCAAAGAGTCAGAGGAAATGTACAGAAAGCTGGTGGAAACTTCTCCAGACGCTGTAACGGTAACTGATTTAAAAGGACGCATCACTCATGTATCTCAGAAAACACTTGAACTCCACAGGGTTGAATGTGCTGATGAACTGCTGGGAAAAAGCGCTCTCACCCTTATTGCTCCAGAAGACCACGAAAAAGCTCTGGCAAACCTTCAAAGAACGTTAAATGAAGGGGCTGTACAAAATGTGGAATACACCCTGGTGAGGAAAGATGGATCTTTCTTCATCGGGGAACTCAATGCCACCTTGATCAAAGACAGTAAAGGGAACCCAAGAGCTTTTATTGCCACTGTAAGAGACATCACTGAAAGAAAACGGGCTGAATTACAGATTAAAGCATCTCTAAGGGAAAAAGAAGTGCTTTTAAAAGAAATTCACCACAGAGTCAGAAACAACATGCAGATTATGTCCAGTCTCTTGAACCTTCAATCTGAACAGGTTGAAGACAAAGAGATACATAACATACTAAAAGAGAGCCAGAACCGCATAAAATCCATGGCTTTAGTCCACGAGAATCTCTACCAGTCTGAAGACTTTGCGAACATTGATTTCACCTATTATATCGAGGCTCTCGTATACAACCTATACTGGTCTTATGAAGCATCCCCAGAAAGAATTGCAGTAATAACAGACATGGATATATTACTGGGAATTGATGTTGCCATACCCTGTGGGTTGATCATTAATGAGTTGGTCTCCAATAGTTTGAAACATGCCTTTCCCGGAGATAGGAAAGGAGAAATCAGAATTGCAATCCATGAAATTGGTGAAAATGAGATTGCTCTCGTAATCAGCGACAATGGTGTTGGCATGCCAGAAGATTTTGATTTCAGGAACACGGAATCTTTAGGGTTACATTTGGTTACCATTCTGGCAGAAGATCAGCTTCAGGGTAGTATCAGCCTTGACAGATCAAGAGGGACAGAATTTCAGGTCAGGTTTAAAATACCGGCCAAAAAAGGGGTTTGACAGACGAAAATGCATTTCTTTAGTACAATCATTCATAAAGCCTTCTCATTATAGTGGTGTTCTCTTTTTGCAGGGCTTTCACGACAATACGTCCCCACTTTGAAGAGCTCTGTTGCTTTCGTGTAAGACGATTGGAATTTGCAGTGTATCGAGAAGCCCCACGTGAATGTCATGCTACTGCATCAAAGAAATTTGATTCGAAGAGGCTCCCAGCACTACCGCGCCTCATTCAATTCCATAGATGTGCCTGAATTGCAGTCCCACTTCATATGTTCATTTGAAGTGACCAGTTATGTCATCTACGTATTATGGCTCTGGCTTCTTCAGGTGGTCTGGTCTAACCTTCTAGAATTTTCAATATCTTTTCAAGCAATTCAGGATTCCTCTTAAAGTATAAGAGCTCATCAACTGTTTTCACTGCTTCTCTCACGACCTCAAATCCATACTGTTTCTCTAGGTTGAGAATCTTCTCCCCATGCTTTTCGTAGAAATCCTTGTCACATTGATGCACATTCTTGCTGTACTGCTGGATTAGTTCTGTGAGTTCTCTTCCCTTTTCCTCGTCGAGGCTGTACATCTGCTGAAGGAGTTGAGAGACTGTATTGACAACATTCTTCTCAGATCTCTTGTCTTTAAAGGTGAAGAAGAGGGCAGTTCTTTGGTAGTAGCTCTCTATGAGATGCCTTTTCTTCCGCTCTTCTCTGCTCACAAATACTAGATCGTTCTCTAAGAGCTTTTCCATGTACCTGTAGATGGTGGATAGAGTTTTCTTGTCCTCGTAATCTTTGTTGAAGAGTTTGTGAATCTCTTTTATGTTGAGTTCTCCTTTTCTCAAAATGCTTAATATTCGCGAGTAATTCGGATTCTTGAAGAGCTCCAGCTGCTCGGGGTCTTTTATGACCCTAACGATCTCCTGCTTTTTCATATAATCATCTCATGATTTTACTATCTGTATGCTTTAATGATCGAAAGCTTTATAAATGTTTGCATACACAAGTATCATTAGCATGGCATGCGAATATATGCCAAGCGATAAAACAATCGCAGGAGGTTAAAAAATGCACGACCTGATGATAATGTATGAAATTGGAAAGCAGAGAATGCAGGAATTCATAGAGCAAGCTGAAAGGAGAAGAATGGTAGAACGAGGCGCACCTGAAACAGGAGGAACCCTCGGTGGAAAGATTACACCAAACCTCATACATGACAAATACACCTGCAGTGACAAACACGTTGCGTGCACAGCCAATCCATGAAGAGTGTCTGAGGCATTTTTGATGCCTTTTCCTCTGCTGTGCCCCTTTCTTTCCTTTTTTTCTTTGATTGTTATAGAGTCAATTTTACCTTAGGGTGATGTGAAGCTTCTCCCTACATAATTGTGTATGCTGCTACAAAAGCTGCTGTAACCAGTCTCACAAAGAACTTGGCACAATAGTATAAAAGGTATCTCCTCTCAATTCACAGTGTTATACCAGTGAAAAACAGATACCAATATTCTCTTGTGAGTAAAACGAAGATCATGAAAGCAGTTGCAGCCATGATATGGTATCGCTATGAATTGTCTTCACTCATTTTTTAGAAAAAAGGTTCACAATGTTACACGTGTAACAAATCTGGAAAAACAAAATATTGGACAATTCAGGTTTCCCAATCTTATTTTTTGGGTTAAACAAGTGTAAGATGGTATCATGAGAATCCCATTAATTTTCAGCAACTATCGGGATGAAGCAAAGAAAAAACTGAATCTGCAGAAGAGATACCAGAAAAAGTATATATAAATTCTTGGAATTTCACATCAATTCTCGGAGTTTCATGCTCGCATAATCTGCGAATCCAATGATAATGTGGTCCAAAATATCGATACAAACCACTTTACTGCACATACAAAGTTCCCGCGTTAATAAAATGTCCTGTTCAGATGGAGTCGGATCTCCTGACGGGTGGTTGTGCACCAAAATAATGGAGGCTGCAGATGCAGCAATAGCTGGCCGGAATACATCTCTTGGGTGGACTAAAGTTGTATCCAGTGATCCAATTGAAACTGTGTGGTACCGGATTAGTCTATTCCTAGAATCCAAAAGGAGAACTTTGAACTCTTCCTGGTGTAAGTACATCATGTGCGGTCCCACCAAGGTTACCACATCATCTGTGGAGTTAATGAACGGGTGATCTTCTTCACAAAAGGAAGCAGTCCTTTTTACCAGTTCAAAGCCCGCTTTAATTTGGCATGCTTTCAAAAATTCGATTCCTTCCACCTGTAAAAGCTCTTCAATTGAAGCAGAAAACAAATCTTTAAGGTGTCCATCAAAAGTATTCAGTAATTTGGTGGCAGTCTGGGTCATTTTGCTATTATCCTCTTTGGAAACTAAAATAGCTAAAAGTTCAGTATTTGAGAGTTTATCAGCTCCGTATTTGACCAGGCGTTTTGTTGGCTTCTCAGATTTGGGCAGATTTTCTGGTTGAACTTTCTGAAGGTTATGAGAGGGTTCAAGAGGTGTTATCTCTCTTGTCTGTTCATTGGTTATTTCATCTATGGCATTACCTCCATGAGAATTACTCACGCTTGGTGGGGACCAAAATGATCGTGTCACTGAGCGGCAACGCTGATAAGTATACAGTTATAGAACCTCGTTGATTAATATATGCTACACCTATGTCTGTCCATTTGGTTTCATCTCCCACTTCCTTTGCCGTCCTTGCTAAATAATCAGGGCCTTTTATTAAATCATCTCCTAGCCCGGTAAACCACTCCTATCAACAGGTGGGCGTTCTTGTGATTTTTTGGCTCTTTTTGGGTTTTGCTCTCTTTTTCTTTTCTCATTGTCTGTTATCTCTTCCATAGTGTCACATCCTTTCACTTTGTTGTAGCGACTTCCCACGCAAAGGTGGAGAAATGCGAATACAAAACTTTTATAAAACAATTAGTCATAAGGTAACCGGTGTGAGAAGTGGCCCGTTTATCCGAAAGACAGCTTAGGAAAATGCCTTTCATCTTTCAACAGTGTATGCTGGAATATCCAAGGGTACAACCTGCTGAACTAGGAAGAAGAGCAGGGGTTTCACGCACTACAGCCAGGAAACATCTTGAAAGACTAATAGAAGAAGGGGTTCTGTTCCCTCCGCAGATGAGATTAAAAAATTGCAACCAAATCAAAGAATATATCTATCTATTGAGAGTGGATAATCCTCACTCATTCGTTCCTTATATAGAGGATGAACAGTGGATATTTTACTATTGTATCCTAGTTGGACATTTTAATTTGATTTTTATGAGTTATAAACCAGTAGATTTATCTCATTTAAAGGGATACGAAGAGACAGTTATCAGTGGGGTTCGCAGTGATTATTTCACTCCACCAATTTCAGAAAAGAGCTATAAAACAGCATATAAGAATATTTTCGATAAGTGCGAGGGAAAAATTGAACCCTCTTTTTTTGACATAAGATTATACGATATTGAATGGACAGAAGAGTTATGGACGCTGTTTCTTGATCTTAAATATAATTTACGTGTAAATTTCACCCCTTTAGTCAAGAAATACGGATTTAAGTATACAACTTTTTATGAGAGGGTAAAGCAATTATTAGCTAATACCTACGTATACGTGCCTTTATATCCCTTGGGTGAATCCAATTATAGTCTTTTTTACTTTTTATTCAAAACAAAATATCAGAAACTCATTTTTGAATCCTTTGGTGAACTACCTATATTTTCTACCCATTTAAGAATCAAAGATTCCCTCTTATGTAGAGTTCCCATTCCATACGGATTAGAAAATGACCATTTTCGGAACATTATTTCCCTTTGGGAGAGGAAGGGAATTATAGATTCTTATAGGCTTTCGATGCCATATACCAGCGAGACAATTCATCCTGGCATGCCATGTCCAGCTCCATCTCCTCCGCCTAGTGGAACTACTCCGTGAAGTGGAGAAGGCAAAACCGAAAAGGTGCACACATCTTTCATGATTATGTTAACTCTCTTTCGGAATTTAAAGGTTAACTCATGCGAGAAATGATCAACATCCTTCAGTAGTCTACATGCGGGTTCTCTCAATTTGTTACACGTGTAACAACTTCGGAATAGAGACAATTCTGGAAAAGTTTATATTGCTGCAGGCATTGATGTAAACAAAGGTGTAAACATGAGTGTCACAATATCTGTTAGAGTAGATGATGAAGTAAAGAAGAAAATTGAAGAGCTTGGGTATACTCCCAGTGAATACATCAAAAAAATTCTGATTCAAGAGTTGAAGAAAGAGCGTTCACGAAGAGCAATGGCGTGGTTAAAGGCCCATAGATTGCCATCAGGAGAGAAGTCAGTGGAGGAGGAAATAAGAGAGGACAGGGATTCAAGATGAATTTAGTGCTCGATTCTTCTGTGATAGCCAAATTGTTCATAGATGAAAAGGATTCTGACAAGGCTACAGAATTACTCGAAAAGAGCAGTACAAAAGATATCAAATTGATTGCATCAACCCTTGTTTTCTATGAAGTGGGAAATACGATCTTAAAACATCTTCGAGAGAAAGATAAAGATGGAACTGAATACATGGATCAGCTATTCTTTCTGAATATTGAATATAGTTCACTGGATAAGGCCCTTGCAGGTGAAGCGATAAGAACTGCAAGAATTAATGATATTACCTATTATGACGCTGTTCATATAACTTTGTCTCAACGACACAAATCTGCTTTTGTGACAGAGGATAAAGAATTATTAAGAAAATTCAAGAATGCAATACCTATGAAAGATGCGTTGGAAAGAATTGAAAAGGAACCAAAAACCACAAATCTCAGATCTCTTTAAATGCCAAGAACCAACTTGTTACACGTGTAACAACTGTGGTTGCTGCAGTACAGTTACAGGAATGCCACAATTTCCAGCAACCTTTATAACAACCCTCATCATTTGTGATACTATGATAGAATCTGTGGTAATGGGGTTATCAAAATGGCTTGCTAGTTCCCTTTTTGGGGATTTGGTGTACAAAAAAGCAAAAAAAGCATTTGGCAAAGACAAATTTCTATCTTTGACAGAAAAAGCACTCAATGAAATTCTAAAAAAAGAAGAAAACAAAATAATATGGGGGAAAATCACGGAGATTGACGATTTTAAAATAAGAGACCCAACAGAATATGATTTTAGTCAAATTTACAGTTTTTTCTCTGGAGAAGATCTAGAATTGTGCCAGGATTTCTTCAGAGAGTTAGAGGAAGAGTATTTGAACCAGGTGTATGAACGTGGAAAGGAAGATCCTGTGACACTGTTCTTAATGAAGGAAATGAGACAACTTAAAGACCTTGAATCCAGAGCAGAAAAACTCCTTGCAGAAAGATTAAAAGACGTAAAAAAAGTAATTGAGATGAAAAAAGTAGATATTAAAGACTTTGTTGGAAGAAAAGATATTATCAAGAATTTTCCTTCAGGTGATGTTTTCATTCACGGGAAAGCTGCCTTTGGGAAAACTTATGTAATGTTAATGCTCTGCAAATTGTGTAACGGGTACTACATTCCGCTGGATGCAGTCAAAGAGAAAGAAATCTTTGAATTGTTAGTCAGAGAAGCCAGAGGTAAAAACAAGAGGATCTTTGTGGATGACTTTCACTGTGCAACACAAGAGATACAGGAGTATATACAAGCTTATTTGTGGAATGTTGTTCTAGCTTCGCGGGAAGAGTGTACAATAAGGAGAGATTTCACCTGTTATACACTGGGGTTGTTGAACAAGGAAGATATTAAAGAGTATTTCTCTGTGTACAATATTGCAATTGAAGAGGACGTTTTAAAGCGGTTGGAAGATGATTTGAGTTTCCCTATCAAATTGAAGATATTTGTAAACTATTTACAATCTAAAGGAATAATACATCTTGATGAACATGATTTTGAGGTGACTCTGAAGGATTTAGGATTGAAGTTCAGGTTACCTGATGAGTTAAACGAATTTTACAAGAAGTTTGTCTTTGGACTCTTTGATGAGAAACAGATTCACCTTTGTTATGTTCTGTCTCTTTTGAGATCTCCAGCATCTGTGGGCCGACTTTCTGAGATTTCGCACTTTCCTGAAGGAGAGGTTTCAAAGCTCTTGGAGAAAATGTTAGGGGTGGTGGAAGTTTATGAGAAGAGGTACACGATTTTTCATGAGAGTTTTAGAGAGTTTTGCCTTCAGGATTTGGGTGATGCTAGAGAGCTGCATAAAAAAATTGGGAATTACTTTGAGGGGTTGGTGGAAACAGAAAGTGATCTTGAGGCAAGGATTGAGGGGATGTATCATTTAAGGGTTGCTGGATTGGATGATGAGTTCAGGAGAGTATTTGATTTATCGGTGGTTCAATTGCTGGTTCATGTTGGATTGTGGGATGAGGCTGAAGAGAATCTGGAGTTTGGATTGAAGATATTTGCTGATGAGAAGATGAGGGTTGATACTATGGTGGTCTTGGGAACTGTGTATCATAGGAAGGGTAATTGGGAGAAGGCTATGGCTTTCTATAAGGAGTGCCAGAAGATCTATAAGAAGACTGGAGATATTCATGGGATGGCTTCAACTTACAACAATCTGGGGTTGGTTTATTATAGAAAAGGTGAGTGGGATAAGGCTATAGAATACTACGAGAAGAGTTTGGAGATTAAAGAAGAAATTGGAGATATTCATGGGATGGCTTCAACTTATGGCAATCTGGGGTTGGTATATGCTGATAAAGGTGAGTGGGATAAGGCTGTAGAATATTATGAGAAGGACCTGGGGATTTTTGAAGAAATTGGAGATGTCCATGGGATGGCTCAAACTTACGGCAATCTGGGGTTGGTTTATTATAGAAAAGGTGAGTGGGATAGAGCTATAGAATACTACGAGAAGGACCTGGGGATTTTTGAAGAAATTGGAGATGTCCATGGGATGGCTCAAACTTACAACAATCTGGGGTTGGTTTATTATAGAAAAGGTGAGTGGGATAGAGCTATAGAATACTACGAGAAAGATCTAGGGATTTTTGAAGAAATTGGAGATGTCCATGGGATGGCTCAAACTTACGGCAATCTGGGGTTGGCTTATGCTGATAAAGGTGAGTGGGATAGAGCTATAGAATACTACAAGAAGAGCCTGGAGATTTTTGAAAAAATTGGAGATATTCATGGGATGGCTATTACACAGTATAATATAGCAAACATACTCCGCGACAAGAAACAATTTAATGATGCCCTAAACCTCTACTTTGAATCAGAGAAAACTCTGAAAAAGCTCGGAGATCCACTCAATTTGATGAATGTATACTACAACCTAACTGTATGCTACAGTGATATGAACCAAGAAGAAAAAGCTGCAGAATACTACCAAAAAGCAGAAGAATTGAGAAAGCAACTTGGCATTGAGAAATAAAACCACTATACAATCAGGTGTCACAAATCAAATCTCTTCAACGAAAAACCAACGTGTTACATGTGTAACAAGTGAACCCCACCAAAATTGGACAACCTTCACCCAAACCTATTTAACTTTTTGGGTTAAACAATTCCCAGGTGAGAGTATGAGAATACTGTTGATACACAGCGACTATATCGAGTACGAAGCAAAGAAAAAACTGGAATTCGCAGATGAAATTCCAGAAAAAGAAAAAAAAGGAAGAATGGAAGAATGCCTAGTAGTGTTCGCATCAGTAGAGAAAGATGATGAAGGTAAAATGGATGCCATTGTAGATAGCACATGTAAAGAAATCAAAAAGACAGCCGATCTACTCACGACAACAAACATCATGATATACCCGTACGTCCATCTCTCATCTACGCCATCTTCTCCGAATTTTGCTGAAAAAACCATAGATGCCGTATACAATGAATTAAAACTGGACTACAACGTAAAAAAATCGCCTTTCGGGTACTACAAAGCCTTCAAACTATCCTGTAAGGGACATCCTCTGTCTGAATTGTCACGAGAAATATCTGGAGAAGAAAAAGAAGAAGTATCTGAAGCACTCAAAAAACAAGAAGAAATGGTGTCCCACTGGTACGTGCTCACTGCAGATGGTGTATTAACTTTAGCAGAAGAGTACAACTTTTCAAACCATGAGAATTTAAAGAAATTTGCCAATTACGAAATGCACAAAGTGCGAGCCTCTGAGAAGGAGCCGCCTCACGTCAATTTGATGCAAAAACTGGAATTAGTTGACTACGAACCCGGCAGCGATCCAGGAAATCTCAGGTACTACCCCAAGGGAAGATTGATAAAGAGTCTACTAGAGGATTTAGTCACAGAGAAAGTAATTGATTACGGGGCCATGGAAATTGAGGCACCCATCATGTACGACTTTGAACATCCCTCACTAAAGAGCTACCTCCACCGATTCCCTGCAAGACAGTACGTCATCCAAACGCCAAATAAACGGGTTTTCTTACGATTTGCTGCCTGTTTCGGCCAGTTTCTAATGGCTCACGATGCTACCATCAGCTACAAGGATTTACCGCTACGTCTGTATGAATTAACTAAGTACAGCTTCAGAGTAGAACAACGAGGCGAATTAACAGGATTGAGACGATTGAGAGCATTTACCATGCCTGACTGCCATGCTTTTGTGGCAGACGTAGAGGGTGCAAAAGAAGAAATGGTTAAACGATTTGAACTAGCACGAGAAATCCAGGAAAAGGCGGGATTAACTATTCCAAACGATTTAGAATTAGCCATCAGGGTAACCAGAGAGTTCTGGGATGAAAACAAGGACTTTGTAGTGTCTCTAGTAAACCGGTGGGAAAAACCTGCTTTAATAGAAATGTGGGATGAGAGAATCTTCTACTTTGTACTAAAATACGAATGGAACTACGTAGATGCCCTAGAAAAAGCGTCTGCATTAACCACTGATCAGATTGATATAGAAAATGGAGAGCGATACGACATCCGCTACACTGACAAGGATGGAAAAGAGAGACATCCCATCATTTTGCATTTGTCACCTTCTGGTGCTGTAGAACGAGTGATGTACGCATTGCTGGAGAATGCCCACAGAGATGCAGCAAGAGGTGTCAAACCGTCATTACCTTTATGGCTGTCGCCGACCCAGGTGCGGTTCACACCAGTATCTGACAATCATTTACCATACATACAGGAGATCACCCAAGACATAAAGGGAGTGCGTTACGACATTGATGACAGGTCTGAGACATTAAGCAAAAAGATACGGAGTGCGGAAAAAGAGTGGGTGCCCTACATTGTGGTGGTGGGCGATGAAGAGGTAAAGACCGGAGAATTATCTGTGCGAATACGAAATGGAGAAAACAAAAAAATGGCTTTAAAGGAGTTGTTAAAAGAGATAAAAGATATAACTGATGGAATGCCATTCAAAAAGCTTTCTCTTCCGTTATACGTTTCCAGAAGACCGGTATTCAGGGGATAACTACTAAGAAACCCTTAGAATTGATTTCCTATGTGATTGTTTCCTTAATAGCTTCCACAATACAATTAAGACCTCCCAAAAGCTCATCATTACTGGGATACCCGTAACCAATACGCATGTACCGATCATCCATTTCAAACCAATGGCCAGGACCCACAAAGGTCTTGTATTTCTGGTTCAAAACCCTGTAAAATTCTTCTACATTTACCTGTAAATCCGATTTTATTCGTGGAAAGCACACGCAACCACCAGCAGGTTCCACCCATTCAAGAAACTCATTGTTGTCCATCCAGGATTTTACTGTTTCAAAATTCGTTTTAATATGTTCCTTTATTTCTAGAAAGAATTCTTCTTTTTTCACCAGAAACTGGTCAGCAATTTTCTCATCAATGACTGAATTACAGATATGAATCTGTTCCTTTGCAGCCAAAAATCGTTCCATCAATTGTTCATCTCGGGTAATGAGCCAGCCTACACGAATCCCTGGTAGCCCGTAGGATTTTGACATAGAAGACACACTAATAACCCGTGAGGAAAGTGCTGCCGCCACAGGTAATGGCGCACCAAAGGTCATTTCCCTGTACGTTTCATCTACCAGTAGGTAACACTCTTCAGATTCTACCAGTGATATAATTCTTCTTAGTTCAGGTTCGCTTATGACAGCCCCAGTAGGATTGTGGGGATAGGTGATACTGATTAAGCGGGGTTTGGAGTTGATCAACTGTTCAAGAGTGTCCAGATCTATCTGAAACTGATTTTCAAATGACAATCTCAAATAATCTGGTTTGCAGTTGATGGCTCGTGGGGTTTCAATATTGGTCACATAATTTGGGTGCAAAATGACTGCATGGTCACCAGGTCTTAATAATGAGGTAGCAGTAATAAACAAAGCTGCAGAAGCGCCTGCAGTAATCAATATGTCGTCTGTATGGAATTCTTTGCCAGCTATACGCTTTCTTAGACTATAATCTCCTCTGTG
>JGI2171J19970_10000770_pt1 | contig 17619 bp, 17 predicted proteins | sample DeeMarSWOR324_28_FD_19970 | JGI IMG/M metagenome (IMG submission 19970) | reverse complement strand
CATGGTCGTGGCGCTGGTGAGAAGGATAGCCTTTCCAGTACTGGCAAAGACTTGATTTATCTTTCCTTTTCCTTCAATACGCCAGCGATGGACGATATGAACTCCATCATCCACTCCTATTCCGACAATCATCGGAAGACCCATAACACTCATCACTGTCAGCTTCATTCCGGCGAGTCCTATCATGCCCACCATCCAGAAAACACCGATTGTCAGGGGGACCATGGCCATAAGAGCATGCCCCGGCTTCCTGTAATCTAACCACAGGACGAAAAAAACAGCGACAAGTGCCAGCAGAACCGCGTTTCTCCCGTCTTTCCCGATAATCTCAATAAGGGCCCTAAAAACAGGCGGCATCCCGGTGGCATTCTCGCTGACTCTTTCTAAATCTCCGACAAAGCGCTTTAAAAATTCTGCATCCTGCCAGATGTTATCCGCAGGAAATATCGTAACTAAAAATTTTGTTCTATCCTCGTTTGTATACCTGTCTAAAACAGTCGCGGGAAGATTTTCAAACTGAATCGGCTCTTCCGAAGACATTTGGATAACCGAGTCTTTAAAATAGGGAGCGAAGTCTTTCTGGAATTCCTCCAATCCAGCCAATGTCCTCTTTTTATCCTTTTCTAAAATCCTGATTAAATCCCTTATTAGACTTTTGGGTTCAGGATCGTCAGCTTCACCCACAATCTCAGCACATTTGTTATCCACTTTATCCTGACCGCCTAAAAAAGCCATATCCTGAATCTCTATAATATTCATCTCTAATCGACCGAGTTCCTGGAGGAATCTCTCATAATTCTCTCTCCCGAAAGTGCTCCTCGGCTGAGCAACTTCTATCGCCTTTCGAATTTCATTGATGAAAGGGACTCTACTTTCTTGCTGTTTCTTCGAGGGGAGATAGACCGAGATATCTTCTGCAACAGCTGCTGAACCTATGTCTTTGACTTCTTCAGCCATAGCCCTTGATTCCTCAACGCTATCAGTCAAAATCAAGGCATAATCCATGCTCAGGTCAAATTTTTCCAGCACGGTATCCTGAAGTGTTATCGAAGGCAATCCTTTCGGCTCCAGATTCATGTAGTTCTGGTCAAAAGAAACCTTGGTCGCAGAAAAAATTAAAAAGGCTGTAACGAGAATAGATGCGATAAGGGTAGCAAGGTATCGCAGCGAAAGAAATTTTCCCATATTTCCCAGGGATTTGAAGGAAATGTCCTTCAAGGTAAATTCTTTTCTTAACTTCCCTTTTTTTCTCTTTTTTTCAAATTGATGTTCTCTCAAAACAAGAAGGGACGGAAGAAAGAGGAAAGTCACGATTAATATGGCAATCAAACCTCCACCTGCGATAACGCCCAGTTCTTTCATTCCGCGGGAGCTGCTGATGCTCAATGTCAGGAAAGCAATGCACGTTGTTAGACCTCCAGTTAGAATGCCTTTTCCGCTCTTGAGAAATGTCTCTTCCATTGCTGCTCGAACCTGCTTCCCTAACGACCTTCCCTCAGTGAAACCAGTAATCATGTGAATCGAAAAATCAATGCCTAAACCGATCAGTATCACTGCCATCATGTAAGTCATGATATTCAAGGTCCCTACAAGGATAGAAGCTAGCCCCATAGCCCAGATGATTCCGACCACCAGGTTAAGTAAGCCTAAAACCGGTGCAACCCACATCCTGAAGGAAATAACCAATAAGAAGAACACTGCAACCAAGGCGATTACGGTCGTATAACCTATGCTTTTCTCGCCGTAAACCATCTCATCGTGCTCCACAGGCATGATGCCTGTCAGCCCTGCCTTCACGTCCGGATAATCCTCTAAAACTGAATCAACCGCCTCTTGAACAGCATCTACTCCATCAACAAGCTTGCTGATATCCAGCATGGTAAAGTTTGGAATGACATTCAGGATGAGAGTTGTTTTGTCGTAGGAAAGAATATAAGGCTCACCAAAGAGGAGTTTATCAACAGCCTGTTGAGCAGCATTCTGGTGATTTTGTGCTGGGGATTTTTCGGGAAGACTTTCCTGCACATAGCGCTGCATTGTGTTTATCAAGTTTTGGATACCATCCAAAAACATAAATGCCCCGTCTTCTTTTTCTCTGGTCGAGAGAGATTCTTCGCGGCCAACATATTCTTTTTCTAAACTGTTGTTAATATTTTCGAGCAAGGGGACGAGATTGGGATTCTTGTAGACATCCTTCATATTCTTTAGGTCATCTGCTTTTATGAGCATCAGTCCATGATTCTTTATAAAATCAATTTCTTGTTTATAATCTACCCGTCTGACGAATGGCTTTTTATCTTTCGGGTCAACGGTAAGCTTAATTTTAGGAACAGCTTCATCAGCAAAGGACTTAATCAATTCTTCCTCACCCTGAACGACGACAACAATGCTGGTTGCAGAGACAAATTCATTGATAATCTTGTTAAAAGAAATCGTCCGTCTGTCCTTGGTAGGTAAAAGGTCAGACCAGCGCATGGTTATTTTTAGCTGGGATGCTAAAGCCAAAAAAATGATTGTCAAGACAGCTACGATGACTAGCATCCGCCAGGGGTGATTAGCATGGAGTTTTGCCAGTCTTTTTAGGATTTTTTCTCGCATCACTTACCTGTAGAAGCTTTTAATAAACAATGATAATTCTCCAAACAGTTCTTGTCTATATAAAAATGGGGCCAGGCCCCATTTTCTCCATTTTCTCCAGAAATGTAGATGCTTACGATGATACAGAAAAAGCAGCCTGTCCCCTTTTTATGAATTAAAAAAAGTTACTTGACAAATATACTATAAATATGATAGGATTAATATTGTATATAAAATCTAAGAAAGGAGCGACAAATGACAAAATTTGCGGTTCCAAGAGTTGCACATTGTGCAGAAGGTTGTAAACACTCATCCTGAGTAAGATGTAAAACTGCTCATCCACATTTTCTTTTCGCGCTATATCTTATCTTCTATTTTTTTCTAGAGTCTCTTTTCGTTCTATTTTTAAGACTTAGCTGAACTAACGATTCTTTTGACAATATCGGAACTGGAGCTGCCTTCGAGATAGGGAATGATCACGACTTCTCCACCCGCTTCTTCAACCTCTCTTTTCCCCACAACCTCCTCTGGTCTCCAATCTCCTCCCTTTACTAAAACGTCAGGTAGAAGCCGGGCGATGATTTTCTGCGGAGTCTCCTCGGAGAAAGAGACGAGATAATCTATGTCCTCGATGGCCCCTAAGATTTCAATCCTCTCTTTCAAAGGAAATATGGGCCGTGATGCCCCCTTTATCTTTTTGATCGAAGCATCGTCATTGACGGCCACGATAAAAACATCTCCCTTTTTCTTGGCCTCCCTGAAAAGATGAATGTGGCCGCTATGCAGAAGGTCAAAGCAGCCGTTGGTAAAAACAACCTTTTTGCCCTGGCGTTTGAGCTGGCTTCTGATATTCACAAGGTCAGCAAGTTTTTTAAATTTTTTATCCATCGCTTTATAAGCTTACTATTTGCTCCTAATAAAAGCTATATTAAGCAGCCTTGCCATCAATTCTCCCGCGAAATATTTCTTCTGCTTCGGGCGTATAATTTCCTCCCTCGTCATAAAGAATGAAAGGAGAAAGAATGGCCTCTTTTTCAGAAGAGAAATCGCACTCAGCCAGAAGCAGGTTCGCAGGACTGTCCTGACGGGGATGGACAAGACGAATGGAATTGATCTTCAATCTGTTCCTCTCTATCGCCTGAAATAGATCATCTTTTCTTTTCTCCAGGTAGATAAAATAAGCCCTTCCTTTACTTTTAAGCAGTTTCGCTGTTTTTTCTAATATATTAAAAATATCACATTTTAACTCGTGCTTGGCGATAGATTTTTCCATGGAGGAACTCAAATGACCTTCCCCCTTTTTAATATAAGGAGGATTCGAAAATATGACATCAAACTTTTTCCCTGGATGATACTGGCGCAGATCTTCCTGGATAACGGAGATTTTCCTATCAAGATTATTGAGTTTTACGTTTCGCCTGGCCATATCCGCCAAAGATGCCTGAATCTCCACGGCGGTGATGTGTTTAAAAGGCTTGATACTCAAAAGTAGAGAAATAATGCCATTGCCGGCTCCCAGCTCTAAAATTTCATCAGAGCGCTTTGTTTGAATAAAATCAGCTAAGAGGGGAGCATCTACTGAAAAGCGGTATCCCTCTCTCTTCTGCAAGACAAGAATGCTACCTTTATAAAAAGAATCAAGAGTCTCATCCTCGCCCTTCAATTGGTTTTTCATTCTCATCATCACTCAATTCAGTAAAAACTAGCACTCTCTCAGGAAGCACTTCAGCATATCCCCCTTGCACAGATAAAATTTCTTCTTTTTCGGCAACCCGGTATGTGATCCTTCCTTTTCCAAGAGCCAAAAATAGCGGTCGGTGGCCGGGGAGAATCCCCAGATACCCATCCAGGCTCGGTAGGGATAGCTCCTGGACCTCTTCATCCAGCAATAACTTCCGAGGAGCTATGACTTTAAGTCGAAGAGATGAAGGTAACTTCTGCGTCATGCCGATTTTAATTCCTCTGCCTGCTTGATGACTTCCTCAATATTTCCTACCATGTAGAAGGCCTGCTCGGGTTTATCATCGTGTTGGCCTTCCACAATCTCCTTGAACCCCTTCACGGTCTCCTCAATGGTTACATATTTTCCGGATCTTCCGGTGAATTCCTCTGCAACATGGAATGGCTGGGAAAGGAACCGCTGAATCTTTCGAGCACGGGCAACGATAACTTTGTCCTCTTCGGAGAGTTCCTCTATGCCCAGGATGGCTATGATATCTTGAAGGTCTTTATACCTCTGAAGAATTTCCATGACGCTCCTCGCCACCTGATAGTGTTCCTCACCCACAACTCGTGGATCCAGTATTCGAGAATAAGATGATAAGGGATCAACAGCAGGGTAGATACCGATTTCGGTGAGAGCCCGGGAAAGGTTTGTGGAGGCATCTAAATGAGAAAAAGTTGTGGCCGGCGCTGGATCGGTAAAGTCATCTGCAGGAACATAAATAGCCTGGACAGAAGTGATTGATCCCCTTTTAGTCGAAGTAATCCTCTCTTCGAGCTCTCCGAGTTCAGTTGCCAGGTTAGGCTGATAGCCAACCGCAGAAGGCATCCTTCCCAGGAGCGCTGAAACTTCTGAACCTGCCTGGACGAAACGAAAGATATTATCGATGAAGAGGAGGATATCCTGGTTCATCTCATCCCTGAAATATTCAGCGACAGAGAGAGCAGCCAACCCGACTCGAAGTCTTGCTCCGGGAGGCTCGGTCATCTGACCGTAGATGAGAGATGTCTTATCGATGACTCCTGAGTCCTTCATCTCCAGCCAGAGGTCATTTCCCTCTCTTGTTCTTTCGCCCACGCCTGCAAAAACAGAATAGCCTCCGTGCTTTTTAGCTACGTTGTGGATCAGCTCCATGATGATGACGGTCTTGCCAACACCTGCTCCTCCAAAAAGGCCGACCTTTCCCCCTTTCAAGAAGGGCTGGATAAGGTCAATCACCTTCATTCCGGTCTCAAACATCTCGAGCTTAGTGCTCTGCTGCTCTAAGGATGGAGGAAGACGATGGATGGAATACTTCACTTTGGCCTCGATAGGACCTAGATGGTCAACTGGCTCGCCTATAACATTCATCACTCGTCCCAGGGTTGCTTCTCCGACCGGAACTTGAATCGGACTCTCCAGATCAATGGCTTTCATTCCTCGAGCCAGACCATCTGTGGGATGCATAGAAACACACCTCACCTTATCCTCCCCCAGATGCTGCTCCACTTCAACCACAATATCTACTAGAGCAGTAGTATCGAATTCTTCTCTCTTGTGTTGATCGATCCTTATCCCAAAGTCCTTCTTGACTTCATGAACAGAAGAGGGAGTAGTGTCATCGAATCTTTCACTTATGATTCGAATCGCGTGGTATATTTCAGGAAGCTCTACATTCTTGAATTCGATGTCCACAACTGGCCCGATGACCTGGACGACCTTCCCGATCTTTTCTTCTTTTTTTTCTTTTGCTTTAGATTTTGCTTTTGGCTTTACTTTAGGTTTATCTTTTCCTTTTCCGGAAGTTTTCTGCTTTTCTTTTGCCATGCTTATCTCCAAGTTCCTTATTTTCCTGCCAAAGCCTCAACGGCTGTCATAATTTCCAGAAGCTCCTTGGTGATTGAGGCCTGTCGAATTTTGTTCAAGACCAATGTTAAGTCACCTATTAAATCTTCAGCATTCTTAGTGGCATTATCCATAGCCATCATTCGAGCTGCCTGCTCAGCGGCCTGCGACTCAAAAAAGAAATGTCGAATTTGACTCTCTATGTAAAAAGGCAAAAGACTATTGAGGATAGAACCTGCTTCTGGCTCCCAGTCTGGAGGTAAAACTTCTTCCCCTTCTCCCTCTGGAGGGCTAAGGGGAAGGAGCCTTGTAACGGTCACCCGGGGATATAGAATGGATTTGAATTCATTGTAGGCTACATAGACAGCATCTGTTTTGTTGAAAACATAGAGCCGCATTAAAAACTGAGCCAATTCTTTCAGGTCTCCTAAGGTTAGATTTTGAACTTGCTCTGAATAAGCACGATCAACGGGAAAAGGATGCTTCTTAAAAAAACTAAAAGCTTTTTTCCCGATCAAAACCAAATTCACCTGAGAACGTTGAGCCTTATCTTCAAAAAAGGATAATGCTTTCTCTAATAAGTTGGTATTAAAAGCTCCGCACAAACCCTTATCAGAAGTGATCACCAATCCCTCTATCTTCTTCTCTTCTCTATCTATGATTAAAGGATGGACTTCTCTTTCAGTCCAGGAGACGACTTCGGAGAGTAAATCAGGAGAATTGTGCCAGTGGGGACGAGCCTCCAGAACAGAACGCTGCGATTTCTTGAATTTAGCCATGGACACAGTCTTCATGGCATGTGTAATCTGCTGCGTATTCCTGACACTTTTTATTCTTCTTCTGAGGTCGATTAAAGCCGGCATTTTTAAGTTTCTCCTTCTTTAAACCTGGAATTAAACTCCTTTAAGGCTGAACTTATAGCTTCATCCAGATCTGCACTAATTTCAATTTTCTCAGCGATTTTCTTCAAAAGCGTCGCCTTTTCCTTCTCAAAAAATTCATAAAGTTTTCTTTCATATTCTTTGATCTGCTCAACTTTAAGCTCATCCAAAAATCCTCTGTTCCCTGCATAAATTATTAATATTTGTTTTTCGACAGGTAAGGGGGCATACTGCTCCTGCTTTAGGACTTCAGTCAATCTCTCGCCCCTATCGAGCTGGGCCTGGCTCGCCTTATCCAGTTCTGTACCAAACTGAGCAAAAGTTACCAGCTCCCGGTACTGAGCTAAATCAAGGCGTAATTTTCCCGCCACCTGCTTCATGGCTTTAACTTGAGCATGCCCTCCGACTCTTGAGACAGATATGCCGACGTTTATGGCTGGCCTTATCCCGGCGTTGAATAACTCAGGTTCTAAGTAAATTTGACCGTCTGTGATCGAGATGACATTCGTCGGAATATAACCTGAAACATCTCCAGCCTGTGTTTCGATGATAGGAAGTGCAGTCAAAGAGCCCCCTCCGTGCTCGTCATTATACTTGGCTGCTCTCTCGAGCAGCCTTGAATGGAGGTAGAAGACATCCCCAGGATAGGCTTCTCTGCCTGGGGGCCGCCTTAAGAGGAGAGATATTTCCCGATAGGCGGCCGCATGCTTGGAAAGGTCATCATAGATGAGAAGAGCGTGCCGCCCGTTGTCCCTGAAATACTCTCCCATAGCACAACCACTGTAAGGAGCGAGGTATTGAAGGGGCGAAGGCTCGCTGGCATGAGCAGCCACTACGATCGAATAGTCCATAGCTCCATAATCTTCAAGCACTTTTATGACGTAAGCGATCGTGGAATTTTTCTGACCGATAGCTACATAAATACAGACGACACCCTTATCTTTCTGATTGATGATGGTATCTACGGCAATAGCTGTCTTTCCTGTCTGACGATCTCCTATGATGAGCTCTCTCTGGCCTCGTCCGATAGGCGTCATGGTATCGATGGCTTTTAAGCCAGTCTGGAGAGGTTCTTTCACTGGCAAGCGGTCAACAACACCTGGTGCCAAACGTTCGACAACCATGTTGATATCGGTTTTTATGGGGCCTTTTTCATCCAAAGGTATGCCCAAAGGATTCACCACTCTCCCGATCAAGGCCGGTCCAGCCGGAACCTGCATAATCCTGTGCGTGCGCCTAACCAAATCTCCTTCTTTAACAAGATGACTCTCCCCCAAAAGCACAGAACCAACACTATCTTCCTCTAAATTCAGGGCAATACCATAGACTTCCTGAGGAAATTCCAGAAGTTCGTTATACATAACCCTATCCAGTCCATAAATCCTGGCAATTCCATCTCCAACATAAGTTACAGTCCCAACTTCTTTAATGTCGACTTCTGTCCTGTATCCTTCGATTTGGCGTTGGATAATTTTACTTATTTCATCCGCTTTAATCTCCATATTTCCGCCTACCCTTCAGAAATTTCTTCCTTAAGTTTCATTAAATTTCCCTTTATCGAGACATCGTAAACAATGTTTTTTCTTCTTACCCAAAGTCCACCAACCAATTCAGGATCGATCCTGTACTTCAATATAACCGGTCTTTTCTCCAATAATTCTAATTTTTTTTCTAACTTTTTCCTCTGGCCATCCGTGAGAGGAACAACAGAAGCTACTTCAAAAGTATAAGTTCCCTTCTGCTCGTTCCAAACTTCGGGTAAGGACTCTATGATATCAGGAAAAAGCTCAAGTCGATTGTTGGCAACGAGCAGTAAAATGAACCTGGATGCTTTCTTCCCATAAGGTTGCTTGGCCAGTACCTCTTCGGCTATCTGCGCTTTTTTTGTCGTTGGCAGGAAGGGGCTGTAAAGAGTGTCTTCCAGCTTGGCGTGCTTGCGGAGAAGCAGAGCAAAATTAGACAGCTCCTGGCTGACGGCCGAAAACTCTGCTTCATTCTTGATAGAGTTAACTAACCCTTGAGTGTATCTTTTTACGAGAATTTGACTTTTCATAGAGTTCGTCGAGTTTTTCGATGGATTTATCTATAAGAAAAGATTGGTCTTCAGGACTCATTTTTTTCTTGATCCTCTCTTCTGCTAATGCTGAAGCCACTTCTGCTGTGTATTGTTTGAGATCCTGGATTCCTGCACGCGTGAGCATTTCAATTTCTTGTTTGGCAAAATATTTGATCCTCTCCGCTTCTTGCTGGGCGAGTTGAATAACCCTCTCCTTTTCTTTGCGGCCCTCAATCTCTGCTTCCTTCTTTAGTTTTTCTACCTCGTCTTCCAGGGTGGCCAGGCGGGCTTTTGCTTCACGAAGCTTCAACTCGGCTTCTCTTTGGGCATCTTCTGCTTCTTTAAGGCCCTGTTCTATCTCCTCGGATCTTTTCTGGAGAAAATTACGGATAGGCTTAAAAAGAAAATAAGCCAAACCCCCGAATAAAACAATGAAATTAATGGTTTTCCCGATAAAATCCCTGAAATTTGATGAATGTTCCTCACCTGCAGAAACCATGGAGATAAAGAAGGGCAACAAAAGCAAAATGAGGAAGATTTTTCTTCTTGGAGTTTTCATTCTAAAAGCTTTTGCTCAATTCTTTCGGCCAATAGTTTGGCTTCAGCACCTAATTCTCTCCTCAAGCTCGTGGTCTGCTTCTCTAGCTGCTCTTGAGCCTTTTCAACCTGACTCCTGTACTCAGTGCTTATTTCCTCCAGCATGCGTTCTTTCTCTTTTAGAGCCTCATGTTTAAGACTATCCTTTGTCTGCTCGGAGAGAGCCCTTGCGGATTTTAGCCTTTCTTCAATTTCATAGACAGTTTTTTCATAGACTTCTGTAGATTCTCGGAACGCTTCTTGCCTCCCTTTAACTTTATCTTCCCGTTCTTCCATTATCTTCCGCAAAGGATTAAAAAATACTCGCGAGAGGACAAAGACCAGAATCCAAACTATTATAAATATAGCGATGAAACTCGCATCAATATCGATCATTCTTGAAAAAGGATAATGAAAGAATTAGCCAAAAATTTACCATTTTTAGCCTAAAAAAGCAAGTTCATATGGGGATACATAAGCATCTCCATTTCCGTTATTAGAAAAGGTTTTGGAGATACTTCCTGGGGTGCCTCCTTGTCCCCTTTTTAGTGTGAGCCCTTAGGAAACATTCCCCTTTTTTTGAATTCTCCTACCAAATATAGAGACCCTGCGGCGAGCACACAGCCTTGGGAGCCAGCGCTTCGAAGTGCCTTATCAATAGCCTTATTTATGTCTGGCTCTAAGACAATTCGATCCTGGAAGCTTTGAGCCTGCTTCTTTATTTCCTCTGGCAGAGCAGCCCTGAAATAAGGGAATCGAGTTAGGATGATTTTTTTAGCTAGGGGGAACAGAATATCAGCTATTTTGGCGATTTCTTTATCTCGCATAATAGCAAAGACAAGGATGAGGGGAGAGAACGGAAAATCCTCAAAATATTTTTTTAAAGCTCGAACTCCTTCTTCGTTGTGGGCCCCGTCTAGAATGACCAGCGGATTACGGGAGACGATTTCCAGGCGGCCATCCCATTTTGTTTTCTCTACGCCGCTCACAATCGTTTTCTTCTCCAGTCTTTTCCAGGCTTTAGAGAGCTGCTCTGAGGCAGCGATAGCCACAGCCGCGTTTTTTCCTTGGTGCTTTCCTTGAAGGGAGGGCGTGAATGAGTAATTTTCTTTGCCTTTTCTGTAGACGAAAGAATAGCCTTTTTCAGTCTTCTGGGTGATAAAACTTCTCTTCCCGGCGAAAACTGCATGAAAGGGAGCTTGAAGCTCGTCAGCTCTCTTTTTAATGGTTTCACGGGCTTCCTTTTCCTCCACTCCGCAAACAACAGGAATACCGCGCTTCACGATTCCTGCTTTCTCAAAGGCTATCTGGCTCAGAGTTTCTCCCAAAAATTTCTTATGCTCCCCAGAAATCGTGGTGATAACTGAAACAGAAGGCTCCGCGACATTAGTAGCATCAAATCTACCCCCCATGCCCACCTCTAAAACAGCTATATCCACCTTTTGCTCTCCGAAATAAAGGAAAGCCAAACAGGTAAGTAGCTCAAAATAGGTGGGGGGCGAAAGTAATTTTTTTGAAGCGATTAACTGCTCAATTCTCTCTCTGAGGATTGTAAGCCACCTGCAGAAGCTCCGAGTCGGTATGAGCTTATTTCCGATTTGAATCCTTTCTTCGACTCTAACCAGATGGGGGGAAGTAAAGAGACCAACTCGAAAGTTATGGAGGGTTAAAATTTGGGCAAGCATGGCACAGACAGAACCTTTCCCGTTTGTTCCTGCCACTAAAATCGAAGCGTATTTCTGGTGGGGATTGTCGAAGGAAGAAAGAACGGTGCTTACATTATCCAGACCGAACTTAATGCCTAAATTTTGGATTCTTTCGAGATATCTCAGGCACTGCTCGTAGTTCATTCAGAGCTGTTGAGGAAGAGATGTAGAGCTCTAATGATGTAAGGGCGCATTTTTTTCCTGTTCACTACATCATCAAGCATTCCATGCTCGAGGAGAAACTCTGATCGCTGGAATCCTTTGGGCAGCTTTTCTTTTATGGTTTGTTCAATAACTCGGGGTCCTGCAAATCCAATAAGCGCATTTGGCTCTGCGATATTGATATCCCCTAACATGGCAAAGCTAGCTGTCACACCGCCGGTAGTAGGATCGGCCAGGACAGAAATGAATGGAATGCCAGCCTCGTTCAGATTGGCTATCGCAGCGCTTGTCTTCATAAGCTGCATCAGAGAGAGAACACCTTCCTGCATTCTTGCCCCCCCAGAACAAGATACAGTGATGAAGGGAACGCGCTCCTTAAGGGCTAATTCAGCGGCCCTGGTGATTTTTTCTCCCACCACTGAACCCATACTGCCTCCCATAAAAGCAAAGTCCATGGCTGAGATAATAACTCTAATCCCTCCCATTTTTCCTTCAGCGTTCAGTACCGCATCTTGAAGCGACGTCCGCTTTTTATGTTCCTTCAGTCTATCCGAATATTTCATGCTATCTTCAAACTGGAGAGGATCTTGAGAGAAAATATTCTGGTCTATCAGATTATATTGACCATCATCGAAGAGCATTGTCAGGCGCTCGGTTGCTGATAGTCTGAAGTGGAAGCCACAGGCAGGACATACTGATAGATTATCCAAGATGTCCTGCTTATACAAAATACGACGGCAGTTGTTACATCGAGTCCACAAATTAGACATGAATCTTCACTAAAAATCCAGCAGCCCTTTCTGGTAAATAATTTTTTCCCAAAACCCTATTTTTTCTTAAGCATCTCGGTAAGAGTCTCGATCACGGAATCTGGATCCGGAAGCTCCGGAATCTCTGAAATGTCTTCCTCTACTTCTCCCCCCCTTCCGATTAAATTCAACACGCGATTCAGTAATTTGTCCTGATCAAACGGCTTTTCAAAATAATCAGAAACACCAAATGTGCGTAAAGCCTCATTCCTGTACTGATGGCCCTTGTAGACTGCTGTAACAATGATAACAGGAACTCTTCCCTTAGTATCATGGGTGATCTTCTGTGCTAGGTCAAAACCATGCATTCTGGGCAGCATGGCTTCAAGGAGGACCAAGTCTGGCTCATCGGCTTTAAATTTCTCGTAGGCTTCAACACCGTCCATGGCTGTCATGACCTCGATTTTATGGTCTGCAAAAAGCTTGGATAGAGAATCTATGCTTTTTGTATCGTAGTCGACGATGAGAATCTTCTTTCCTGCCATGCTATGTCTTGGAAAATAAAAATTTTAAAATAAACAACTTAGATTGTCAATGAATGGGAAAAATGGAGAAAGACCCCCTTTTCTGGAAATGCTGCGAAGGATATATAAAAAAGGAGGAGAACAGGGCTGTTCTCCTCCTCATTGTGAAGATGAAGTCTGGGGATTACTTTTTTTTCAAATAGATATCGCCGCTAAAGGTGGAAAGCTTAACTAAAGGTCCACCTTTGTTGACAACGCCAGAAATTCTTTTCTTACTGATTTTACCTGATATTTTAATGTCAAAATCCGTTTCGATCCCTCCGCTGAAAGTCTCTGCCTCAAGGTCAAAACCAGAATCTGCAGGCAGGGTCATCTCAATTCTTCCGCTGTGTGTATTAAGAGTGTATCTCCCCTCGCGATTAATTTTTCCATCATAAATAACTGAACCAGTTACTGTATTAGCATCTACAATACTGGCCTCAGAAACTTCGCTCAGCTCTATCCTGCCTGTAACCACATTGGCTTTTATTGAACCTCTGATTTGGCTTACGGTTATCTTCCCGGTTACTGTCTCCATAAACGCATCTCCTGTAATATTCTGAAGTTCAATTTGTCCAGTCACAGTTTCACAGTCCACTCCTTTATCCGCTGTTTTTACCACAATATCTCCGGTCACTATATTAGCCTTAACGGCACCACCGATCTTTTCAAGGTCGACACTGCCTGTCACTGAATCGATCTTTGCAGATGCCTTTGCTGGTATAATCAAGCTGAATTTGACGGAAACATCCAAAGATTTTCCTCTCTTTCGATTTTCTGGGTATTCGGTCTTAATCCGAAGAGTACTGCCTTCCTTTTCAACCACAATCTCAACCAGTTTCGCATTTTCCTTAGCCTCAGCAAGAGTCGAGGCTCTAGAAATCTTAAGAGCATCAATCTTAACCTCTCCTTTATCCCAGCTTTTAACATCTATGCTTCCGGTTATGTTCCCTAAAGTAACCTTACCATCCTTTGCCAAACTGACAGTTTTTTCGAATTTCTCTTCGTATCTTTCCTTGGCCGCTGCCTCGGCGGCATAAAGTCCCATAAGGAGAAATAACCCAGCCAGAATGGCCACCAACTTTGTTGTTTTGTATGATTTCATAATAGACCTCCTATTTTAGTGCTTATATTATCGTCTTGAATTCCCTTCTCTGGGAAGACGCTTGCTTTGTTTCCATTATTTCATTAAGAAAATTCATTTTTTTCCTGTAAGCAGCCAGCAAATAATTCCTGGCGTCAATATTCTCAGGATTCTGGAGAACAATTTGCCGGCAGGCCATTATAGAAGCATTGATAACTTCAAGGTTGCTCTTAAAAACCTGAGCGATCTGAGGATCCATCTTCCCCTCCTGCGCAGAAATCGCCTCCCCCAGGGCCTTTATAGCCTTTTGATAATGGCGCTCAGCTTCATCCAATTTGGCAAGCGTGTATTTCTGCAGATCGCCTCTGTCAAGAACATCCCTTCCTATCCAATACCGCAATCCCAGTATCACTGCACCAACAATAAAAGCTAAAATCACTACCGAACTTAATACATATTTAAGCTTTGGCGGGGAAAAAATAAGGCTAAACCAGGCTCTTTTCCGCGGCTTGAAAGCCAGGACTCTCTGCTCCTCTGGTTTCAATCTTGCCTTTATTTTAAGCCATGTTTGGTCTGAGGGTACATGCTTTTCTAACTTCTTGGCATCCTCGACAATCGTCTTAAAGTCCTCTAAGAGGTGCTTGCAATCCGAGCAGACATCGAGATGCTGCTCAACGGAGGCACTTTTCCGGGCGTGAAGACTCCCGTCGATATATTCGCTGATTAATTTTCTCGCTTTAGAGCATCTCATTTTCCTCTCTCCTTAAACATGGTTTTATTTTCAAGGTACTCGCGCATCTTCATCCTCGCTTTGAAAAGCTGTGACTTGGATGTGCCCATCGAACATCCCAACATCCGGGATATTTCCTCGTGCTTAAAACCCTGAACATCGTGAAGGAGAAAAATGCTTTTCATTTTGCCCGGCAGGTTCTGGATGGCATCATCCAGCGACTTCTTCACTATCTCCTCACCAGGTTTATAAGTTTTCGCCTCAATTTTTCCTTCCACCTCTTCTAGAGGCATTGTTCTCTGAAGCTGACTTTTTTTTCTCCGTAAATAGCTGTAACAGGTATTAACTGCTACGCGATAAATCCAGCCGACAAAGGTCTCCTCGTTCCGGATGTCATGGAGGTGAGAAAAAACTTTGAGAAAAATATCCTGCAACAAATCTTCAGCAACTTCGCTGTTATAGGTGTAGCGATAAGCCAGGTTGAATAAGGGGCGGTTAAATTGCTTATAAATAGCCTCCAGAGCTTGGATGTCTCCCTCACGTCCACGCCTAATTATGTCTTTAAGAAAAAAAGAGTCTGAAAGATTTATTCCGTTAGCCAGGTCTCTTTCTTCCTCAGTCATGATTCGACTCTCTGCATTGAGTTCCATTTTAGCAGAATGAGCAACACTTATTCTACACTGCGTTACAGGGATTACGGTTACTACCGGAAAAAACATCTATACTTTTCTCCTCAATCTATTATGATGAAACAGAGTCCCAAAAGGTTGCCTTCCTTTTTAAAAAAATGGCATAAGAAAGTTTTTTTTGAATATGAATATGTTATGATGTTTCGGGAGGATGATATTATTTGTAACAGAAGGAAAAATATATAATCTACGGTCAACGTTTGAGGAGAAAATGAAAAGGTTTATTCAACTTGGCTTTGTTCTTGCTTTCATCCTGTCTCTAATTTTACAAATTAGCTGCAAAACAAAAACTGCTCAACCTGAAATGCTCGAAATTTCAGGCCTGATTGAAGCCATTGAAACAGATATACGATCCCAAGTTCAAGGGGAAGTCAAAGAGATTTTGGTGCGAGAGGGTCAGCAGATCAAAAAAGGAGAGTTACTCTGTCTTCTGGATGAAGAGAAACTTACAACCCAATTAAACCAGGTTCGAGCAACCGTCGAAGGATCCCGCTCGAAGTTAAAGCTTTTTCAAAAAGGAACAAAAAAGGAACTCATTGCTGTAGCCAAAAATCAACTTGAGGCGGCAGAAAAAGAACTGGAATTAGCCCAAAAAAACAAGGAGCGCATGGACATACTATTCAATGAAGGAGCTGTCTCCGCCACGCAAAAAGAACAGGCTGATTTGAAACTCAACGCAGCCCAGGAACATTATAAGAGCACAGAAGAAAATTATCAGCTTGCTTTGCGGGGAAAAGAAAAAGAAGAAATTGAAATGGTCAAGGCAGAGATCAGGAGTCTCCAGGCACAAGAAGAATTTATGCTGAGACAGATTAAAGATACAAGAATAGCATCTCCAATCACCGGATTCCTCGAAACAAGACATGTCGAAGTTGGTGAACTGGCTCTTCCAGGAACACTTCTTTTCAGCTTGATTGATTTAAGCCGAACTTATGTTAAAGCTTATGTCCCTGAAAAATACATCGGAAAAGTAATAATCGGAAGCAAAGTCGAAGTCCTCTGCGACTCATTTCCAGATAAAGTTTTTCAAGGAAAAGTCGATTTCATCTCTGATCAAGCTGAGTTTGCTCCTAAAAACATCCAAACTAAAGAGGAAAGGCTGAAACTTGTGTTCATGATAAAATCCTATCTCGAAAATCCAGAGAGAGAGCTTAAGCCAGGAATGCCGGTGGATGTTAAAATTTCCGTCGGTCAGTAACTCCGAAACTCAGTGTATCATTATTGGGATTGCTTCGCTCCTTTGGAGTTCGCAATGACAAGCAAAGGAATCCCAGACGCCTCTTGCATGGATGAAAGCGCTGCATTTGTCAATAGATAAAATGATTGCTGTAGAGATTAAAAATCTGACGAAAAAGTTTAACCAGCTGACCGCTATCAACAATATCAACCTTAAGATAGAAAAAGGGGGAATTATCGGAATTATCGGGCCTGATGGGGCCGGAAAAACAACTTTTCTTCGCCTTCTCGCCGGCCTGCTCAAGCCATCCACAGGCTCAATCATTTTTGAAGGAATCGATGTTGCTAAAAATCCGCAGAAGATTAAAGAATTTATTGGCTATATGCCTCAACACTTCAGTCTTTACGGAGACTTAAATGTCTCAGAAAACCTTAAATTCTTTGCCGACCTCTATGGAGTCCCATCGGATAAGTTTAAAGAACGAAAAAAAGAGTTGCTCCCCTTTAGCGGCCTCTCTCCTTTTGAAAATCGATTAGCCAGGAATCTCTCAGGAGGCATGCAGAAAAAACTAGTCCTTGCCTGTAACCTCTTTCATACTCCAGAAATTCTCCTGCTTGATGAACCCACAACAGGAGTTGATCCGGTCTCAAGAAAAGAGCTCTGGGATCTTCTTTTTCAATTAAACGGACAGGGAACGACTCTTCTCATTACTACACCTTACATGGATGAAGCCCAAAGATGCCATAAGGTTGGCTTCATTTATGAGGGACGAATGTTGAGCTACAAGTCACCTCAAAGCCTGATTGAGGAGAGGAAAGAGGAAACAATAGAGCTTATAGCGGAGCATAAGCAAGCAAGAAGGCTTTTAAAAAAGCTCCCTGGTTTAAAAAGCATCTATCCCTTTGGAGAAACTCTTCATTTAATCTTCGAATCAGGGAAAGGAGGGGAAGAGATAACAATAGAATTTTTAGAAAAACAAGGAATTCAAATCCGCAGCTTAAAAAGAATCACTCCTTCTTTCGAGGATGCGTTTCTCGGCCTCATCGAGGAGCAAGTTGCAACACATACGTAAAAATGTGGGCTTGATAAATCAAGCCCCTACAATAAATCAAGCCCCTACAA
>JGI2171J19970_10000769_pt1 | contig 17644 bp, 19 predicted proteins | sample DeeMarSWOR324_28_FD_19970 | JGI IMG/M metagenome (IMG submission 19970) | reverse complement strand
TTATACAAAACATTCAGGAGGGTAGAAAAAACAGTGATGACACTTGGACATTTATTTGGGATTCGGATGCTGGTCAAAAGAGATCTTTTTTTCTTGGAGAAGGCTGATCTATGAAGAAGGATTTAATTGATATTTTATGTTGTCCAACATGTAAGGGAAATCTTGATTTGAAAATAATTAAAGAGGAAAAAGGTGAAATTATTGAAGGTTTTTTTACATGCAAAACGTGTAATACCAAGTACACAATTGAAGATGGTATACCGAATCTTTTACCAAAGTAAAAAATCATTTATCCATAAAATCTCTAATATCCTCAACAAGATTTTTTGACTCTTTTAAATCACTAATATATTTTTTAAAACGAGTTGCTCTTCTATCAAGAATTACTGCCACACCACGGTCTTTTTCATCACGAATTAGTCTTCCTATAGATTGTAAAAGCTTTCTTGCAGTAGGTGCCTCAACAGTGTACTCCCACCCCTTTCTGAACTTAAGGTCATAATATCTCTGCAATCCACGCTGTCTTGCAGTGGGTTTTGGATATGGAATACCAACAATTACTGCTATCTCAAGTTGTTTTGCTGGAAAATCCATACCTTCGCTAATTCTACCACCAATAACAGAAAAAAGTGTAGCACCCTCCCCGTTTTGATTTCCATAATCCTTGAAATCAGAAACAAGCTCCATTAGAGCAGATTGTGACATCTGTTGTTCTTCAACAAATACACAGCGATTTATTTTATTGAAGGTTTTATTGTTTCTAAACATAGACATAATATTATAACTAGGGAAAAAAACCATTGTGTTTTTTGGAAAGGAATTACAAATATTTGTAACGTGATTTTTCATTTTATTTAGAACTTTTTCATCCTTTAAAATTTCACTATATTTAGTTGTGACATCACGTGCAAATAAAACCTTTCGATTTTCAATTGGAAAAGGGGAAGGATAAGAAACAAGTTCACAATCATCACTCAATCCTAATGAGTCACGATACTCTTCAAGAGGCTCAAGTGTTCCAGACATGTGAATTGAAGAGTGAAAATCTCTTATAATATCAGTTCCAATTGATGGATCAAGGCAAAAGGCCTCTATACGGGGGTTTTTTCCACCTGATGAATCAACAATTAATTTAGCATGTTGATTTGTTTCAAGGTTAATCCAGACATCTAAAAAAAGACCTAATTTATGAAGATATGATCGCGGAAGTTTACCTTCTTTCTGCTTGTACTCTTGGATCTTTTCACCAAATGCAATTAAATCAGAAATAATATCATGAAATGTTTTACTAGTAATTTTTAGTCTTGATAAAATCTCAGTTTCAAACTCATGAGAGGGAATAAACGCATCCTCTTTTCTAACTGGCTCTCTTCTGATACCACCTTCCAAAATACCATAAATGTAGGTGTCCCTTAGGTCTCTTATAGTCTCATTTAATAATTTACAAAATTCAGATACTGTTAATCTGCCATTGAGCATTGAGGGGTCCCCATACTTTTCTGCTTCAAAAACACAATTATTTAACATATACATGCTAAGCTGTGAAGAATAAAGATCTCGAATAAAATTGGGTAGATTATGAGCCTCATCAACAACAAGAATCATATCATCTTCAGGAATAGATAAAGAATCAAAAAGTATATTTCTAATCATTAAATCAAAAACGTAAATATATGGGGCTACTACAATTGTTGATTCATGAATTAATTGTTTGTTTATTTCATATGGACAGAGCTGTTTTTTTTCACAAAGCTCAATGAACTCTTCAGCTGTTGGAAGATTATCTTTTACCCAAACAATTACATTTTCAATTTTTTTCTTATCAATAGAGTTTCTAAAATATACACAACCATTGTCTTTTTTATTTGATTTTGTTTTCTTTTTTTCATTTGAACAAAACCTTGAAAGTTCATCTGATGTGCCCTTTGAAAGCTCTGGGTCATTTCTTGCAAGCAGGCACATATTTGCTCTACCTTGGATTCCAACTCCAAAAATCTTTTGTTTCATATCTGGATTTTTCTTCCTTATTGCTCTCAATTCAAGTATAACCTGTCTTTGCTGTGCATTTGTTCTAGTTGTATATATTATCTTTTTGTTGTTTTCTATTGCATAATCTAAGGTTGATGCAAGTGTGCAAATAGTTTTTCCAGAACCTGTTCCAGATTCAAATACCATGTCTCTTCTTGATTCTAAACAATTTTTTATTGTTTGCATTATTGCAGTTTGATTTATACGAGGTTTATATGGAAAAAGCCCCATGTTAAAATGAAGAATGTAAATTTTAGTAAAAAGAGTTGCTATAGACTTTATTGAAACTATTAAAATTACAAGATATTTTATAGTTTAAATATATTAAATAACTTAATATGATTAAAACACCTCTAAATAAAATAAAAAAATCACTTATTAAGGAAATTCCTAAAGAGTTGGTAAGTAACTTACCAGATAAATGGGAGAAAATTGGCGATGTGCTAATAATAATATTACCTTCAATTCTTTATAAATATAAAATTAACATTGGAAAAAAATATGCGAAAATTTTAAACTGTAAAACAGTTTTAAATAATATTGGGAGAATAAATGGGGAATTTAGAGTTCCAAATGTTGAGATTATCTACGGTTCAAAAAATACTGAGACAATTCATAAGGAGAATGGAGTAAAATATAAATTAGATCCACAGAAGATAATGTTTTCATCTGGAAATATGGATGAAAGAATTCGCATGGCAAATATTTCAAATGAAAATGAAATTGTTGTTGATCTTTTTGCTGGAATTGGCTATTTTACACTTCCGATTGCTATCTACGGTAAACCAAAAAAGATTTTTGCATGTGAAAAAAATCAAATTGCTTATGATTATTTAAATGAAAATATTATTTTAAATGATATTTCTTCAATTGTGGAACCAAGAATAGGTGATAATAGAACAGTTTCACCGAAAAATATTGCTGATCGGGTTGTTATGGGATATATAAATGAAACTGAAAAATTTCTACCAATTGCTATAAATTGTTTACACAACCATACTGGTATAATACATTATCATAATACCTTTTCAGAAAAAACAATCCCCAATAAAGCAATGAAAATTGTTGAATCTGAAGCAGAAAACATAGGATGCAAAGTTGAACTATTAGATTATTTTCATGTTAAGTCTTATGCCCCTGGAGTCAGTCACTACGTTTTTGATTTAAAAATTGGTGAGAAATGAAAAGTAGAATCAAATTAATAGCTTATCATACAAATGAGGACGATCCCAGGAAATGTAGTGCAAGAAAATTAAATAAATTTGGTTATGCAAAACTTGAAACAAATATAAGAAAAATACCTAAAGGTGCAATTATACTAAGCCCATTTGCAGAAAAAAGCATTTCAAAAGAGGATTTAGATATTGCAGGAAAGAATGGTATTATTGCAGTAGATTGCTCTTGGAAAACCGCTGAGAAATGTTTTAAGTTATTTGATAAAAAATATAATTCAAGAGCACTCCCTTTTATTATTGCAGCAAATCCTGTAAATTATGGTAAACCATTTAAACTAACAACACTCGAGGCTTTTGCTACAGTGTTATACATCTTTGATGAAATAGAACATGCAAAGGAAATATTAAATCTTTACAAATGGGGACCTCATTTTTTAGAATTAAATAAGGAGCCACTTGAAGATTATAGAAAAGCAAAAAATAGTAAAGAAGTTATCAAAATTATGAAACAATATATTTGAAATTTATTTTCATTACGTTTAAGTAAATATATCCATTATCTGAAATGTTGAAATATTGAGGTAAATATAATGGCACATAGACTTGAATCATTTTTCAAACCAAAAACTATAGCTGTTGTTGGTGCATCAAGAAATACTACAAAAATTGGACATGCTGCATTAAAAAATATACTAATATCTGATTATGAATGCAAAACTTATCCAGTCAATCCAAAAGAAAAAGAAATACTTGGTGTAAAATGCTACAAAAAAGTAACGCAAGTACCTGGAACAATTGATCTTGTACTAGTCTCAGTTCCTGCAAAAATTGTACCACAAATTATGCGAGATTGTGTACAAAAAAAGGTGAAAAATGTAATTATTATCTCATCAGGTTTTAGTGAAGTGGGAAATCACAAATTAGAAGAGGAATTGAAATCGATAATTGAAAAAACAAATATGAAGGTGTTAGGACCAAATGTAATGGGTTACAAAAATGCTTCAGATGGACTTGATGCCTCTTTTGTATATGGAAAAGCAAGACAAGGAAATCTGTCACTAATCAGTCAAAGCGGTGCCCTTGGAATTGGAATGATTCACTTGGCGAATAATGAGTTTGTAGGAATTTCAAAAATTATTGGAGTTGGAAACAAAATAGATATTGATGACGATGATTTAATTGACTATTTTGCCGAGGATCCAGATACAAAAGTTGTGGGTTTATATATTGAAGCAGTAAAAGACGGAAGAAAATTTATGAATAGTATAAAAAAATGTAAAAAACCTGTACTTGTTGTAAAAGCAGGTATCAGTAAAGCAGGTGCTAGAGCAACTGCTTCACACACTGGTTCTATGGCTGGAAGTGATAAAATCTATGATGCAGCAATAAAACAGGCTGGAGGAATTCGTTGCAGAGATGTCGTTGAACTTTTTGATATGGCTAGAGCTCTTGCTGGTCAACCTCCTGCACAAGGTAATAGAATTGGAATAATTACAAACGGAGGGGGACTTGGCATTCTTTTAACAGATTCATGTGAAGAAAACGGCCTAGTTGTACCAAAACTTTCATCAAAGACCTATAAAAAAATAGACAAAATCCTTCCAGATATAGTAAAACCAAATAATCCAGTTGATCTCACTGGTGATGCAGGATTTTATAGATATGAGGCATCAACCCGTGCATTGCTAGAAGACCCAAACATTGATGGTATTATTGTTGCATCAGTTCATGGTGGTTACGCCAGACCTGTGGAGTTTACTGGTGCAATTTTAAAAATGGTGCGTGAAAGAAAATTGCATGAGGAATTCAAAAAACCAATCCTTGCTACTTGGGTTGGCGGAAAAGAGTTTGAAGACCTAGTATGGGACCTTAAATCAGCTGGAGTTCCAATATACCCTTCCTCATGGAGAATAGCCAGATCAATGATGGCATTATATTTAGAAGGACAGAGGTTGAAAAGGGAAAAGGAAACAAGTTAATCTACCCATTCAACACCTAGTTGTTTTTCCCAATCAGGATTAGATCCATCCCATTTACTTGCGATTTCTTTAGGGACACATTTCTTACAAATACCAATTATTTTAAAATAGCATGATTTACACACAGAACGCCCGCATTTCAAACAAACAGATGTTGCATTTTTTTTCCCACACACTTGACATATACCAGATGGTCTCCTAGATTTTCCTTTTTTTTCTTTTATTATTTTAATTTCATCTTTGGAATCTCTTAACCAATTTCGAAGTTCTTCATTCATCGATTCAACCTTATTATTAGCCATTTCTAGCTCCTCAAATCAAAATAAAATAAATTGCTTATATATTTTATTAATCAAGCTGTTTATTACTTGCTTTTCTATGAACAAAATTTGCCAGTAGATGAAAAAATGGTGTGATTATAAGTAAAGTAAGTATATGAAATAATGAAAAACTTTTCAAAAACCAATTATAATTTGAAAAACCAATGATTTGAATTAAACTTGAGATAATAAAACTGAAAAACAAAACTCCTAAAATAAAATCAAGCTGATCAAAGGGTATCCAATTCTCTCCACGTTCTTTTCCCAGTCTTCTCTTAAAAAAACTTTCAAAAATATCACCTAAAAGAGCACCAAAACATATTGAAGATATAATAGGTATCATTAAAGGAAATCGTCCAAAATCATTAAGTCCTAGAAATGCAAATTCACTATCTGATATGTATATAGCAACAACAGTTAATGCAAATCCTCCAGTGATTCCTAAAAAAGCACCTGAAATAAGTCCCCGCCATGTTTTACCATCACCAAATATTCTCCTTCCATCCTTCCATTTTTTACCAAAATCTATAGGCGTGCCACCACCAACAAGAAGTGCACAAGCATTAGCAATATAAGCAGGTATTACAAGCCAAAGAGCTTGAATAATTATTAAATAATCCATACTGAAATCGGAATAGAAGAGGTAATTAAAAAGATACTTATAAAAAATTAATCTTTTCTACTAAGCTTTAAACCCTTGTAACAGAATTTATTTGATCTTTTTACTAGTCCTTTTAAGGCAAGATTTGAAAGTTTGAAGTTTTCTGCAACCATATTACCAAATTTTCCATCTTCACCAACAAAGTCAAAGATTCTATCTTCAAGATTTTTAAATTCATCTTTATTTAAAGATGCAACAGTAAAAATTTCACTTATCTCATTTACGGGGCAAGATATATTTATATTAAAAGCAGAGTAGTACGATCGATACTTTTTTTGTGGTCTACCATCAATTCCTTCATCGGGTGTTGTCCATTTGGTTTCAACAAGTTTCATCTTATCAAAATAATCTAGAGCGGTTTCTCCTTCGTTACCATACTTTTCTTTTATATCACTTAGTGGTTTCCAATCGGTAAGAAGCTCATTAAAAACTTCTTTTTTTGTTTTTGTGTCAAAAGCTCTGAGGAGAGGAACTAAATCAGTAGAATCATTAACAACCTTTGTTCGCATCATAGTATCAAACTTTTATATATAAAACACGAATTCTCATATTTAAAATTTTTGTATATAATAATTAATATTTTTATTAAACAAATTTAATATGGTTCTGTAAGAATTTAAACACGAGGCCCTCTCAACGCCAAGGAGAAGATTTTCAGAGATTTTCTAAAAACCTTTTAAATATCATTTTATTTTTCTAGCTAAGTATACAAATGGAGTATCACAAGCAGCTACTATTACTTTCAGAATGAATGATGTTAAAAAAATCTGTCCGATAACATTCCAAGAAAATACGCCGACAAATGCGATTAATGTAAAAATAGTATTGTCAAGTAGTTGACTTATAACTGTAGACAGATTGTTTCTTAACCATAAATATCTTTTTTTATGTCTTTTTTTGAGTTTAGCAAAAAACCATACATCATGACTTTGAGATATCAAATAAGCTGTAAGGCTTGCAAAAGCGATTCTTGGTAGAACAGAAAATATCGCAGTTATATGTTCGCTTAAAAAATCTGACTCATCAGGGATAAATTGGATACAAATCTGCATGATTATTGTGGTAGTAATTAAAACAAAAAAACCAATCCATACAGCTTTTTGAGCATCTTTTTTTGAATGATTCTCATTTATAATATCTGTTACTAAAAATAATGATGAATAAATTACATTCCCCATTGCAGTAACTAGTCCAAAGATTTGTACTGTTTTCATAACCTGAATGTTAGCAAGTATTACACCTAAAGCTGTCCAAACATACAAACCTGTTTTTCCGAACAGCTTATATGCAAGAATGACAAATAAAAAACTTGCTAATAACAAACCAATCCATAATAATTCATTTATCATTTAAAAGAAGAAAATATTTAATCAACTTATAATTTTTTGATATTATATGGGTTTTTTAGAATTTAGAGTAAAATCCCAAAACAATAATGCAAGAACAGGATTATTGAGACTAAAACGTGGAATTGTAAAAACTCCTGAGTTAATGCCTGTTGCAACTAAAGCTACAGTAAAGGCTCTAACACCTGATGATTTAAAGGAACTAGGTGCCCAAATCCTTATTTGCAATACTTATCATCTTATGTTACAACCAAATGCCGACGTTATTTCAAATATAGGTGGTTTAAATAAATTTATGAATTGGGATAAACCACTTGTTACTGATAGTGGAGGTTTCCAAGCTTTTTCTTTGGGCATTGGTAAGGAGCATGCTGTTGGTAAAATGTATTTCCCAGGCGAGAATTATAAACAGAGTAAACCCCATGGTAAATCAATAACTAAGTTAAAAGATAATGGAATCTATTTTAGATCAATATATGATAATTCACGTCAGTTTTTATCCCCTGAAAAATCAATAGATATACAAGAAAAACTAGGCGCAGATATGATCCTTGCCTTAGATGAATGTACTTCACCATTATCAAATAAAGATTATACTAAAAAAAGTCTTGAGCGTACACATAAATGGGCTAAAAAATGCATAGATATTCACAAAACAGATCAAGCTATTGTCGGTATAGTTCAAGGGGGGCATTGGTATGACCTTAGAAAAAGAAGTGCAAAATACATTGCTTCTTTAAATTTTGATTCTTATGCCATAGGAGGTTCACTTGGGAAATCAAAAAAAGATATGCATAATGTACTTGATTGGGTTATACCTTTTTTACCTGAAAATAAACCTCGTCATCTGCTTGGCATTGGTGTAGTTGAAGATATATTTGCATCAGTAGAAAGGGGTGTTGATTTATTTGATTGTGTTTCACCTACAAGAATAGCTAGAAGTGGATGTTCTCATATTAGCCCACCTCTTGGCACAAAGAAAAACAAATTTCGAATCAAAATATCATCAATTAATTATATAACTGACCAAAAGCCTCTAGATCCTAACTGTAAATGCAAAGTATGTAAGAATTATTCAAGGGCGTATATCAATCACCTTTTAAAAACAAATGAACTGCTTGGGTATAATCTTATTAGTTATCACAATCTATTTTTTATGCTTGAGTTAATGAGAGAAATTCGGTTGTCAATTGATGAGAAATCTCTTCTAGATTTAAAGAAAAAATGGCTTGGATAAAGTGGATTTGTCGGGATTTGAACCCGAGACCTCCTCCATGCCAAGAATGATAAGGTAGATAAAAATAAAATAAATGAATATATAAAATATCAATGTATTATCTTGAGTATCCAATACCTTCCATACTACATATTTGATTATTTTCTTATACCTAGAAATGTTTAAGTTAAAACAATAGATAGCATTTTGTTAATTTTAATTAAAATAGGAGGTATAATATGATGAATAATATTTTTAAAAAGAGTTTTGTAATTGGGATAATATCTATGTTTTTATTTTCAAATGCAGTAACTGGTTTTAACATAAAAATAAATAATAATATCATGAGTTTTGGTTGAGGTAATACTTTATATATTCTTTGTAGTGGGATTTATGTACTTATAAGTACAAGAGGAAATGATGAAAAACGAATATAAAGGGAAAAAAAAATCCTCATTTTATGATAAAACCATTCATATAAGAGAATATTTCGAGATTACTGGTTATTGGACTTTTAAATGGTTTCATGATGGTTTATTATTGCTTAAAAACTTAAAGAGAGATACTAAAAAATATAATATTAATGCAATAAATATAATATATAATTCACTAATTAAATATCCCTTATTAGGTTTTCTACCAACAAATTATTTTACATATTATTTCTACAAAGATACAAATAAAAATAGCTATAGAAACTATATATCTTTCCTTGAACATATTAAAATATCTAAAGTAAATACACACATGCCTTGGATATTAAACAATAAATTACAGTTTCATCTATACTTTCAAGATAAAATAAAAATTCCTAAACTAATAGCACAATTTAATCCACATAATAATAAAATTCACTATTATAACAGAACTAGTAATAATAAAGTAGTAATAAAACCAACGTATGGGAAATGCGGAGATGGGGTAAAAGTCGTAAATTCTGACAGATTGGAAGAGATTTTAAATAAATGCTCAAAGGATTACATAGTAGAAGATTTTATTGAACAACATCATCTTATAAATAAAATTTTTAGTGGCTCTGTTAATACGATTAGAATCCTAACCTTGAAGAAAAACGATAGAGATTTTGATGCAATTACAGCAATTCTGAGAGTAGGAAAAAGAGAAGATGTTTTTGTTGATAATAATTCAGCAGGCGGTCTCACAATAGGAGTAGATATAGGTTCTGGAACGTTAAAAAAGGGATATACATATTATGAATTTGGACAGGATGAGTATACATATCACCCAAAAACGAAATATAAATTCTATGGCAAGCATATTCCATTTTTTAAGGAAGTAAAAGAAATTGCAGTTTCTGCTCATAGATATGTTCCTATGTTTACCATAGTTGGCTGGGATATAGCAATAACTGAAAATGGGCCAATAATCATTGAAGGGAATAGAACACCAGATTTAAACAATATTCAGCCACATTTACCTATGAAAAATTTACTCTCTCCAAATATTTTTTAAAGTAAGAATTCACTGATTTATAGTAAAATAAGTTAGCATTGACCAGTTTTAACAACGATTAATATTAGATATAATAATTATGAAAATGATGATTTTTAGACAAATAGAAGTGGAAAAATCGTTATACTGATCTTTTAAAATAATCATGATATTATATATCAAATAATTTTTCATTTACTGAAATGGTATTATAAATTATATTAAAAAACTGGAAAATATATGGAGAGAATCTAATAATATTATTCATAAAAGGAACAATAGTATTAGTAGGCAATGCAGTATAAGAACCAATAATAAAAAATAATCAGTGGACTTGTCGGAGTCGACACCTAGTTACAGGAGAGATTTTAAGCAAGAGAATTGAATTTTTGGCCCTCTTGGATTTTTGGGTGATAAATTGAAACAGATTTCAATTTATGATAAAATGACAAAATTTGAAAAAGAAGTAGCAACCATGCTTAAAGATCTTGGAATCAAATGGTCATATGAGCATCCCATATTTGTTTGGGATGAAAACAAGAGACCAAGGGTATGAGCACCGGATTTCTTGCGTGTCGCATTTGGTATATATGTTGAAGTATGTGGATCTAAGGACTTTGACTATGAATATAGAAGAAAGATATTTGATAGAGATGGTTATAGAGTCATATTTTTACATCTGTATAAAAAAGAGGATAAATGGAAGTTCCATCTTTTAAATTATTTAGAAAAAATTATGGAATATAGATATCAAAAATTAAATCAGCTTCTTGGAAGGAAAAACTAATCCTCAAGATAAATAACTTTATTTTTTATATCACAAATTAATTTTAAACCATATTTTTCTAAAATATCTCTACCTAGTAGACTCGGGCAATCTGGATTTGTTTCCATGATATATATCTTCGTTGGACCAAATTTAGCCAATTTATTATCTGTTGATACAGCACGAAGCTCAGCTCCGTTTATTTCCCACCTTCGTGCCTTATCAGTAAGTCCTCTAATACTACCTATAGGTCTTCCTAATTTATTGAAAGATAGGCCCAATGCATAGCAATCTTTTTTTGAAATAGCTGTTATATCTGATCCTGTATCTATCAAAAAATGGATTTGTCTTCTTATCTTTGGTCTTTCTGACTTTACACTTAGTAAAATATATGGAGTATTTCCTTTAAAATATCCATCAATTCTCAAATTTTCTCTCCCTGCAATTATACAACCAGAATATAATTGTCATCGGGTACAAAATCTATTAAAAAATCGTTAGGAGTACCATATTTTTCTTTAAGATTTTTAATTAGTGTTTTAAGCTTGCTTGCTGCTATCACAACGTTCTGATTTTTTATTGCGACGAATTTTTTAGGATACTTCTTCTTAAGATCTGAAAAATTTTTACTAAACCACTCTAAATCCTTGTTTCCAGCTTTTAACTCCTCAAGGATTAATGCTTCTGCATTCATATGATACCTACCTCTTATTATATATCATGATATTTATAATCTTTCCTCTATTAAATATCGTTGAGGGTAATAAATCTAACTAATTTTAATTATTTATAATCCTCACGACATCGCTCCAATGTATACACCCAGAAGATTAGTTTGTATAAAAAATTTTTCTCTAAATTTTGTGTATATCGAATTTATAAAAAAATAAGTAAAATGATTTATTTAACATCTGTATATGGATAAAAAAACGGAAAAAACATCTCATTAATTTCTTTCGATCATCTATAACTTTTAGGTAAAAAAATTAAATAAAAACCTTGAAAAATTAAAATAAGATATCAAGATTTTGTTATTGATTATTTTAAAATATACAAGTTTTATATGGTGTGTTTGTTCATAAAATAAAATATTAAGGACAAGATATAAAAACTCAAATTTACTATTTTGAAGTAAATGGAATCGCCTAAATCTGCTATCCCAATCGGAGCAGAGCTCGGGGGCATTACGCAGATTTTCAAGACGGCGATTCTCCATCAACTTTTGTTGATGGAAATTGATACAACTTCATCTGTCTCTTTGAAACACCTTGACTTAGAATATATGCCTCCATCTCTTTCACGTCATATCCATCTCCCACAGTATCAATATGTCCACCTTCAGACCAAAAATGCCCACCCCAAAGCTCCTCTTCAAGATCTGGAAAATGTTTGAATAACTGCTTTGCAGTTATACTTTTACAGATCTGCATAACACGTGATGGTGAATATCTAGGAGCTGCCTCAATTAAAAGATGAAAATGATCTCTTTCATGACCAACTGCCTGGAAATTAAGATAATAACGTTCAGTTATACCTAACAAGATATCTTTAATTGCCTCAAAAATCTCATTATTAATGAGATTTTTTCGATATTTGNGAACAAATATCATATGATACCTTATACGATAAGAACAATGTGATGCATATTTTACNTCCATAATACATTGATGAACTAAGTGGTTTAAAAATCAACCGGAGCAGAGCTCCGGGGTATTAAACCCATATAGGAATAAATACAGTGGAGACGCCCTATACCTGCAGCCAAATGGAAGACCATTTAAAGTACGATATTTAGGAAAAAAACTAAGCGAAAATGGAAAGAAAGTATGGCCACATTATCAACCCTATATTTCCAGACATTGATGTGCAATAGCTCTTTTAATTAGAACTAAACTTGAAAGCAAAACATGGGATACAATTCGTGTACAAAAGTATCTTGGACACGAAAAACCTTCTACAACTGATTCTTATATTGAATTTGCAGAAGAATATTATAGACAAGAGCCAAAAGACTGTTTTTGAATGCATTAAGAAAGCATTATAAGGAGTGAAACCAAGAGATGGGGAAAATTGGCTCTCTTAACAAAAATCTCTCCGAGAAGAAGGTATGGACTTGTCGGGATTTGAACCCGAGGCCTCCTCCATGCCAAGGAGGCGATCTTCCGAGCTGATCTACAAGCCCAATAATTAGTATTAAATAAGTTTTAGCAAATAAAGTAATCTTCTATTTAAGTTTTTTTTATAAATGGATTTCAAAAAATAAGTTTTTTACCTATTTTTCACACCTTAATCTACAAATCTATAACCCGTAAATATTCTTTGGAACCTCCATTCCATAAAATCTTAATTTTATTATATAGTGTAGTAGTCTCCTCCTCATAATCAAATCTAAAATTTGCATCATCAACCTCGTTTACCGACAAATTTGTTAAAATATAAAATGTTTTATTTGCCTCTAATAAATTATTTTGATTAGTTGAATATAATGATACCCTTACATTTGTCGCATTGGTTGAACCATTATTTTTTATTAAAAGGTTAATTATTATGTAATCCCCTCTATATTCATCCCAATGTAACTCATAATCAAATTCAGTCATTATTATTTCAGTTTTAGAACCATTGCCATTTACTGATGAGCCATTATTAGAATCATTATCAAAACATCCACTAAACCCTACAGAGATAAGTAAAATAGTTATTAAACAAATTATTAGTTTTTTTTTCATTTTTCTCCCTTGATATTATAGATTTAAATAAACTCAATATTTATAAACTCTATTATATCAGATGGCGTATTATTCTTATCGTAAATTAAATTTTATAATTTATTTTTAAATATTAAATAGTTTTGATGAATATTAAATATTTATAGATTCATTAATATCTAAATTATCAATATTTCTAATTCTCCAAACTTCACAACCTGTACCTTTTAAAAATGTATTTAAATCAATCCAGTTTGTTGTCCCAACATATAACATTTTATTAAAAGTTTCAAATGATCTAGCTCCATCTTGCGGTAACCCACTGAATATAAATAATTTTGAACCATCCATTCCGTTTCGGCTAATTTTTATAAAATCTTTAAGAGAACCGGGATTATTATTTTTACTTGCCCATACCTGACACCCCAAAACTGGATTTAAAGTACCTACAATTAATCTATTTTCAAAATCATGTAACTTCCATATCCAAAAGTTAAAAGGGTGATAAAAACCTCTTTTTACAACACTTGTCCAATTTATACAATCATCTGTTTTCCAAATTTCACCTCCAAACCAATTAGAAGTACCAAGATATAATGAATTATTTAAAAGTTGAAAACAAGAACCCATTATGTTTGCTTTTTTAAAGACCTCACAGTCAATTAGCTCCCAATCAATGCCATCATATCTCCAAATCTGACTTTTTCCAAAAAATAAAACTCTAAGAGTTTTTACCAAATTTGGAAAAGAAAAATTAAGTTTTAATTCTCTTAATAATGGAGTTACACCTGCAATTAGAAGAATATAAAGATAATTATATCCAAATTTATTAGTGAAATTAACAATATCTCCTACTAGAGACAACTCTCTATTGTATGCAGGTTCTTCATTAAAATTTTTTACTAGAGTCCAATATTCTGGATTAATATTTTCAAAATCTGTTGGACCATCATATCTAAAAATTAATGGATGACCATCTATGGATTGCGAGCCGACATATAATTTGTCATAATAAATACCAACAGCTCTTGAAGATAAAATTTCATTTCCTTCTCCAAATCCATTTAAATTTGCTTTTTTCCATAATACGATCATCTTATCTTCATCTTTTTCTCCATTTGTAACCCACACCTGGGTCCCACAATCCCATGAATTTGTTACAACCCATAATAAATCTTTATAAACTATCATATTTCTTGCGCCTTCGGATTTATTGTCATTACCAAAACCATTTTCATTAACTTGTACCCAAGTATTCTTATCACCTGTTTCAGATCTATAAATTTGACAACCATCTATAACGTTTCTAGTTCCAACATAAATATAATTTTTATATGCTTTTATTGACCATGCATGAAGATTATTAATATTTCCAAAACCATGGTTTACAACCTGCTCCCAATCATTTTTAAAAAATTGCTTAATATTACTTGAGTTGCAAGAATATGAAGATAAAAGTAAAATTATTATAATTATAGATACGAATATTATCCTTCTCATAAATTATTCCTCATATAAAGATTCCCAAGTTAAATAATTTGATGGATTTCCTGGAACCCATTCAGGAGGAACCCGGTATGCTCTATAAACCCAATTATCACGAATTAATTCACCTTCTCCGTCATAGCAATATTGCCATACAATTTCATTTTCATTGGTGACTTCAAATATCCTACCAGAAGTACCATCAGTTATCAACGTATTTCCATTTGGTAAACGCTGAACTGAACTCATAAATATACTAAAGAATTTAGATTGATTTTGTTCTTTTGATTTGTATTCCCATATTATATCATTTGTGATTGGATTGAATTCAATAATTCTTGAATAAAAACGAATATTTCTTATAGGAAATCCTAAGATCCCGCCAATAAATCCATATCCTGCAAATCCTCCATTATCAAAGACGAGAAGGTTACCTTCCCCAGGTAAACCTTCAGGGATAAGATGAACATGATGAGGCCCAATTATTTGCCCTAATTTTTTTTCTGAACCGTTATTATAATACGGGCCTATTTTCCACACGATTTTACCTGTTGTTCTATTAATAATTGCTATAAAATTAGCATGACGAGAGCAAGTGATTATATTATTAGGATTAAATTCCTCATAGCCCATTTTATACCATTTGTTATTACCTAAATTTGAACAAGTATTTAGATGAAGCCAACCTTGTATGGCAGGAAATAAAAAAATTCCAAATTTTGAAATCTTATCAAAGCCAATTTCATTAAAATGTTCACTAGCATACCATTCAAAACCTGTTAGATTTCCATTCCAATCAACTTCATAAATCACACCATCCTGAAATGCATGGCAACTAATGGACCAATTAATCATTTTTTCAGATCTTGAGAGAATTAATGTATTTCCTTCAGTAATTGTTTTCTGAACCGGAGAATAATAAACTGGATTTTCTATTCTATCAAAATCGTGATGTTGACGAGCCCAATTATTACTCCAATTACAAAATTCCCAAGTAATCTCACCATCCCAATTCTCCTGACATATATATTTGAACAGAGTTCCTCCCCCACCTAAATATCCGAATTTATTATTGATAATACGCGATCCAATAATTGTTCCATTCGGAAGCATCTTTGCAGGATATCCTCTAATTGAATAATTATGAATAATATTGCCCTCAATATCTATTAAAAAAGGAGAACGATCTTTTCTTGGAGATATTAAAGTATAACCCTGGCAGATACTGCCATTAGAAATGTTTTTTATTAATAAATAATTACCAGAGATAAATTGAGAGTTTAAAATTAAAAACATTATAAATATTGGAAAAAAGTAAAAAATTGTATGATTTTTAATATGTGCCATGTTATCTTAATTCGAATATATATTAGATATCATATATAAATTTCCTTATGTATAAAATAAAAAAGTATTAGTCTTACAATTATATTTTTAAAAAGAAATGAAGAAAAAAGAATTGGAAATAATATTACAAAAAATTCCTAAATTTGATGACCCCTCTCCAAAACTTGAACAATATATAACACCAGCAAATATTGCTGCCGATATTATTTTTATAGCACACCAATTTGGAGATATAAAAGATAAAGTTGTTTTTGATTTAGGTTGTGGAACTGGAATTTTTGCAATTGGTGCAAGTCTTACTGGTGCTAAGAAAAGTATTGGTTTTGATATTGATAAGAAGATAATTGAAAAAGCAAAAAAATATGCGGAAAAAAAACGATTGTCTGTTGAATTTAATGTTAAAGATATTTTAGATGTAAATGAAAAGTGTGATACAATCCTAATGAATCCACCTTTCGGTGCACAAAAAAGTAATATAAAAGCAGATAGGAAGTTTATTGAAATAGGATTTAAAATTTCTCTGTAATCTATTCCCTTCATCTTACAAAAACAGTTCCTTTCATAGAAAAAATGATTTCCTCGCTAAATGGAGAAATAACATACTATAAAAATTATCTTTTACCAATAAAGCATACATATGATTTTCATGAAAAAAAATATGTTGAGTACGATGTTTCTTTACTTAGGATTCTAACAAAAAGATAATAAATAGGTTTTTTTATCTGCAAACCCTAAAAAAAGTATAAATCGATAAACTCTCACCTTAAATTTAATAAAAAAATAACCCATCCAAAAATATAATAATATAATATCTTATCTGGCTTAAATCTAAAGATGAAGAATTATTAAGGAAAGTGATTAAATTGGCGCGAACAAAAACGAAGAAATTCAGAGGATCAATGACCCATGGCAGAGGAAAAAAAGCTGGTCGTGGTGCTGGTTTACGGGGCGGTAGAGGAAACGCAGGTCTATTGAAACATCGATATATGCATATGGTAAAAAATATGCCGGATCATTTTGGAAAACATGGTTTCAAGAGACATCCAAGTTTAACAAAGAGAAATAGAACTATAAACGTTGGTCAACTTGAGGATTTATACCCTGGAAAAAATGATATTGATCTTACAAAAGAAGGTTTTGATAAATTACTTGGAAGCGGAA
>JGI2171J19970_10000766_pt1 | contig 17661 bp, 11 predicted proteins | sample DeeMarSWOR324_28_FD_19970 | JGI IMG/M metagenome (IMG submission 19970) | reverse complement strand
CTCGGAGCAGGGGGTCCTGCCGGTCCGCCGTCCGGTCGCGGCGGGAGCTCGGCGAAGCGGGTCGAGTTCGCGGCGCAAGTGAAGATCGACAAGCCCGCCGAGTGGGCGCAGATGTTTGACGACGCGTGGCGTGCCCTCAGGCACCGGTTCTACGACGCGGCCATGCACGGCACCGACTGGGAGGCGATCTATGCGCGCTATCGCCCGTTAGTGGCGCAGATAGGGACGCGGGAAGATCTCATCGATCATCTGAACGAGATGATCGGCGAACTGAATGCATCGCACAACGGCGCGCGCCCGGCGCCAGAAGGTGACGGGCGGGGCGTGAGCACCGATCACCTGGGCCTGCAGCTGGAGCGGGATGACGGGGCGGGCCGCTACCGTGTGGTTCATGTCTACAAGGACGGCCCGGCGGATAAGGACTGGGTGCGGGTGAGCGAGGGCAACTATCTGATTGCGATCGACGGGGAGGACGTGAGGTCGGGCGACAACTTCTGGCCGCTCCTCAACCATCACCTCAACGAGAAGGTCGAAGTCACATTCGCGGCCAGGCCTTCTGGAGATGATGCCTGGAAGACGCGCATCGAGCCCATCTCTGTCAGGGAGTTCGGCCAGCTTCAATACGAGCGTTGGGTCGCCGAGCGGGCCGAGATGGTGGAGGAGCTGTCCGATGGTCGCATCGGCTACCTTCACATCCAGGCGATGAACCAGCCGTCGCTCCAGAAATTCGAGAAGGAGTTGCGAGCGCATCGCGACAAGGAGGCGCTCATCATCGATCAGCGCTGGAACGGCGGCGGCAACATCGAGCAGCAGCTACTGACCATCCTGCAGGAGCGGCAGTACCAGATCTGGGTTCCGCGCGGCACCAAGCCCAGCTACCGTCCCGCCGGCGGGTTCTTCGGTCCTGAAGTCGTGCTGCAGAACTGGCGTTCCGGCTCGAACGCCGAGATGTTCCCGGCCGGCTTCAGGGCGCTGGGGCTCGGCAAGGTCATCGGCACGCCGACGGCCGGGGCTGTGATCGGCACGGGCAGCTACCGCCTGATCGACGGTTCGACGGTTCGCATGCCGGGCGTGGGCGTGTACCTGGCCGACTCCGAGCGCACTAACATGGAAAACTACGGTGTGCAGCCGGACATCTACGTGGAGAACACGCCGGAGGACAACCTCGCCGGGCGCGATCGGGTCATCGAGGTCGCGGTGCAGGAGCTGCTGAAGGAGCTGGACGAGTCAAGAGCAGAGGTCGGAGCCTCGATCAGGTAGTCGTCCCACGTGTGCCGGATAGTCTGCGAACGGGGGAGCAGGGATCGCTGCCCCGTTCGTCAGCTTTTGGATGGGGGTGCCAGTACTATCGGATGTTCGGACTGGCCTGTGCTTACGTCACGGATGGAACGTGACGTCATGGGGTGAGCGTGGGGGATTGTCGCGGGTGAGGTCAAGAGCAGGGTAGGCAGAAATGGCGACAACAGCGCGTGGAACCCTGGTGGTCTTGTTAATCGAGTTCACACTCCTGGCTCACGTCCCGACCGCACAGGCGCAACCCGATTCTGCTGCAGCTGCGGCGCGGCACGACCCTGACGTTCTGATCGAGGTGTTCAGCAGGCTGGAGAAAGAGGAGCGAGTGCGAGTGGAGGTGCCCCGGAACCTGCTTGATCTCGACAACCCGACCGTGCTGACGCCGCGAGGTCGCGTGGTACTCTACGATCCTGCATTCACGGCGGAATCCGTTGACTATTCGCGCATGCGCTTGCCGGGCTGGGCCAAGGGTGCTGCGGAAGGCTTTCCGAGGCCGCTCCCGCTCTCTCAGGTCTTTCGGGTGGAAGTGCGTGGGACGGCAAGCGTCGCCGGGGCCTGGACCGGCGGCATATTGGTGGGGGCAGCGGCGCTGGTGACGGCGTTTACGGACGCGTGTAACAAGACCCCGGAGCAAGTCTGCGAGTGGGACTGGAACATTGTTTCCATGGGCGTGGGCGGAGCAGCCGTGGGAGCGTTTGTGGGTGGCATGCTCGGCCAGGGGATCAAGAAATGGAAGACGGTCTACGTCGTGACCCCGCAGCCGAGGCGAGGCGTGCTGCAGAGGTAGGCGCGAGCCAGTTATCGCTCTGACCTTACAACCGCAACCTGAGGCAGCTCGGCCCGGCAGCTTCACGCGGACGGGGTGCCCTCATTGAATAGGAATGCTCACCGAGAACTGGTGCGCCCCCGCGCTCGCGTCTTGAAGGGTCAACGGGCCGGATGGTGCCACAATGAAATCCGCCATCCCCGCCGCCTCCGCCGCCAGGAAGCGGTCCATGGCAACGGGTGTCCAAGCCGTGCCCGGCTGGCCTGTCCCGCTGGTCAGGCGACCCTGATAGCGCACCTCGATCTCCGAGAACGTGAGGCTGACCCCCCAGGTCGGCGTCCACTCGATCCAGCTCTCGTTCTGCCGGCGCTTCGATTCCTGGATGTGATCGATCTGCTCGAGCTCGTAGTCGATCGAGCGCACCTGCAGACCTAGCTGCAAGCCGATGATATCGAGTCGGTAGCCGACGCCCGTGCGGATGAGCGCGTTGGTGAAGCTGAAGTCGTTCTCCACCGTCTTGCCGCCCACCGGTATGACCCGGCCGCTGACTGAGGTGTCGGGCTCGGCCGCCTCGGCCCAGGTGTCCGCCCAGATCGGCTCGAAGATGAGATCGATACCGAATATCGTCTTATCCAACGAGCGCGATACGCCGAGCCCGAAGTTCAACCCAAACGAATCTCCGGGGTCGCGCGGGATGTTCATGATCTCGTAGTTGGGGATCTTGGGATGCGTCTTCCAGTTGCCGGTGAAGATCCCGCCGATCTGCCAGCCCGGGGCGCTCAGGGCCTGAACGTAGCTCAGGTGCAGGCCCCAGGTGTTGCTGCGATCGAGGTTCGTCTCCACGCGGGTCTCCGGGACCGGCTCGATCGGGCCGAGCGTGTCCGGTGGGACGGGATCCGGGAACACCCAGTCCACGTAGGTGACGTCGTGGGTCATGTCCAGGCGGCTGTGCAGCACCAGCAGCTCGTAGGCACGCTCCCCGCCCAACTCGCCGTAGAGCCCGACCCGCAGGTCCAGCATGTGACCCGACTGATCGATCGACTGGCTGCCGGCGTAGAGGAGATCGACGCCCTGCAGCGCGTCGAGGCCGGCCCAGAAGATGCTAACGCCCAGGGAGGCGTTCGTGTCGGGCAGCCGCGTCCCCAGCATCCCGAACGCGTAGATGTTGTTGGAAGACTTCTCGCTCAGCAGCTCGACCCCTTCGGCGCGGAAGAAGACCGGCTGCACGAGCTGCCTGGCCATCTCGATCTGCTGCAGCGAGAGCAGCGCTCCACCGAACCAACCCCCGCCACTCAGCAAGACGCCGGCCGGCAGCGCGCGCCCGGCCCCGCCGTCACCGGAAACACTGTAGAACGACGGCGTGGCGAAGAGCTGCGCGCCCTGGATCCTGCTGCCCTTGGCCGGATTTACGAACGGGTCGAGCAGCGGATCGTCGAGCGCGATGGAGACGCCGCCCATGCCCTGGTTCCGCGAAGGGAAGATCAGGAACTGATCACCGGTCGCGATGGGCACGGTCTTGAGCGAGATGACCTGGCTCGGCGCGGCAGTGGGCGCCAGCAGCACAATCAGCAACGCACGCGTAGACTGCCTTGCCCACCTACGAAGCGGTTTCATCTGAAGCTTCCTTTCATTTGCCACTGGCGCCCCGCCGCCCACGCTGCGACGCATGTATGAAGACGCGCGGATCATCAACGCGGCCCCCAGAATCTCCGCCGTGGACAAGTAACAAGGCGGCGAGGACCGTGAAGGCTGGACCGGCAGCCCCTTGCGATCGTGATGACTGACCCGCTGCCCAGTCGATGGTGCTGACGCGCACCCTGGGGTTTTCGCCTTACGCGTCTGTGTCCGGGCAATCCCTGTGCCGCTGGCGGCCGGGTCGCAACTCAACCCGCAACCGGTTGAGGCAGCTTGAGTTACCGCAAGCATAGGGGGATTGTGTGCCCGGTCTGAGTCTCGAGCACGTGCAGGTTTTCGATGCTGGGATTCAAAATTCCGAGTCACCCGCCCGCGTTGGTGGTTACAGCCGGGACTCCGATGCCGTGCCGTTGTTCGACGAAGCGGGCGCCCTGACGCCTGCTGGCTCCTGGGTTCGGTCAGCAAAGGGGAGCGATTCCGCAGGTCGGCGGTCTGTGTCATTGTCGTAAGGGACACGTTTAATTGACATTCAGGGGAGCAAGGTGCATATACATCCCGCATTGGAGCGATCTGTGAGGCTGGCCTCAAGATGAAGGATTGTAGAAGCGACCATGCTGAAGAAGAGCTATTCTAAGAAGGGCGGCTCGTGCCGAGTCACATTTGAGCTTCCTGCGGAACTCAGCGCTCAGACGGTCTCGTTGTGCGGTGAATTCAACGAATGGGATCGCACCGCCCATCGTATGCAACTGCGGAAAGACGGCAGGTTCAGTACCACGATCTCGCTGCAACCGGGCCGTGCGTATCGATTCAAGTATCTGGTGGACGATGAGCGCTGGCAGAACGACTGGGCTGCAGACGGCTATGTGGCCAACGAGTTCGGCTCGGAGGATTCTATAGTCGAGGTATAGCCGCTGCGGTCCGCCTGCATGGGCGGAGTTTTCACAGGCATTAACACACCCTCCGCGAGAGGTGAAAGCGCCGGTGGGCACTGTGTGCTCCCGGCGCTTGCCGTCAGAGTGGGGCAGTGCAAGTTTGCCTCCGTCCTCGGTCACAGCCTGACTGCTCGTGACATGATCCTAATCTTCAGCCCCGGAGGTGAGCTCATGTCCCCAGCGAGTCGTTCCCCTGGCTACCTGGCAGTCATCTCAGCACTGGCCTTAGGGTGCGCGGTGAGCATGCTCGCTGCCTGCGCCGGAGAGCCGCCCGCACAGTTCTCGATTATGGCGGCCACGTTCCCCGACAGCGTCGAGCTCGCCTGGTCCGCGCAGACGAACGTCGACTCGTTCCGCACCGAGCTCACGGCGGACCAAACGCTGACACGGTGGGTGGCCGGTGACGCCACGATGGCCGTCTTCACGAGTGATGACGGCGTTGAAGAAGGCGCCAGCTATGTCGCCACGGTCTACGCCGTCAACGGCGCCGGCGAGAGGCGCAGCGATAACTCGCCGAGCTTGACGGCGAATGGGTTCCCCTGGGATGAGTGGTATCCGACGAGCCTGCACGCGACCGGCCAGGGATTGCAGACGTTCTACAGCGCCAGCAACAACGGACTCGAACAGTTCGCGAACGTGCCCTATTCGGAGTTGGCGTGCAAGAACTGTCACGAGCCGAGCCTCACGGGTGGTTGTGCGAGTTGCCACGGTACATTGGACCCCGGCCTCGGCGCCGAGGTCGATGACGGCGTATCCGAGGACCAGGCCTGCGCGGGATGTCACGGCCGGCAGGCGAGCGAAGTGGCCGTTGGCCTCAGCGACGTGCACCGTGATCAGGGGATGACGTGCATGGGGTGCCACACCCTGGAAGACGTGATGGGTGATGGCCACAGCTACAGCTCGTTGCTCGAGGACGGTGCCATCCATGTTGAGTGCGAGAACTGCCACACGAGCCTGGCGAGCAACCAGTATCACGACGTGCATGGCAGCAGCGTGGACTGCAGCAGCTGCCACATGCAGGGCATGATCACCTGCTACAACTGCCATTATCAGTCGGCGCTCCCTGAGGGAGAGTCACAACTGCTGAAGCAGGTGACGAACTGGGTCTTCCTGGCGAACCGGAGTGGGGAGGTGCACCCGGCGACCATGCACTCGCTCATCTATCAGGGCAACAAGCTCCTGATTATCGCGCCGGGTTATGGTCATACGATTGCCAGGAACGCGGTCTCCGGCTGTGGCGACTGCCATGGGAGCGCGCACATCCTGGATCTGGACGATGACAGCACGCTGGTCGTCGCCGGGTTTGACGGTGTGGGCGATGTGAATACGGCGCAGGGCCTCATCCCCGTGCCGTTCAACTTCCAGACGGCGCTCGTCTTCGACTTCCTCGCCTACGAACCGGATACGGAGACGTGGTCGCTGCTGGCGCGCGGGCAGGACACGACCCAGTTCATGTTCGCCGAGCCGCTGAGCGACGAGCAGTTGAAGAAGCTCAAGCAGTTGACGGTCGCTCCCGGCGGGCAGTAGCTGCTGGTGAATGGTGCCTGGGTAATCAGAGAGGGCAGCATTCGCGCTGCCCATTCTCTTGAATGGCGAGTCTCAGTTTGCCACCGCGCTGCATCAGAACGGCCTGAAGAGATATCGATGGTTATGAGACACCTCTCTCGGAGGTACAAACAGATCTGGAGTGGGAATCCCGAAAGCCTTTGAGAAGTATGGGTCTGCTCTGTTCGCTTCTGCGGCCAGCTGGGCGGCTCGTACAACGTCACCCATCCTACCCTTGACATTGGCCAGCAGACGCAACGCGAAAGCTCGCAGTGGCAGGATCGGATCCGAGTCCAGGTACCTTGTGATCGCCTGTTCAGCCGATGGCAAAGCTGTAGCTTTCAGTCCTGCATCTCTCATCGCAGTCATCGTATGATATCTCGCCAGGTCCAAGAACAGTATACCCTTCTCGGGATCTATGCTGACCGCCTCCTCGAAGTACCTGGCGCCGTCTTCACCTTCACCTCTGAATAGGGATGCCCTTCCCAGCTCCATGAGCACATCGGCATTCCCTGGGTGAGCATCCAATACGCGTTGCCAGTAATCGACCCTGTCGACTTCTGATGGCAGGAGTAGTGAGCGGGCTTTGGCACCAAAGATCTCGTCCATCCCTTCCAGTTGCGCGGCGTACCCTTCGGCTTTCGAAACGTCACCACCCATGTCTTCAGGAACCGTAGCATAGAGTTCGACGAGGTATAGGGAGGCTTCACGGTAATCAGGCTGTAGTCCTAGTACGGCCTCATACGTACTGCACGCCTTCGCAACATCGTCTTTGGCGCTGGCTGGGTTCATGTTGAGAGAGATATAAGCTTGGAAGAAGGCAAGGCGGCCTGCGAAGAAACGATATATCACGTTGTCGGGCTCGTGTTCCACTGCGCGTTCAATGGACTGCTGTACGTCGCCCAGATTGTCTACCAGTTGCTGCGGCTCTGCTAGGGCTATCTGGAACTTCGTTCGAGCGAGTTCGTAATGGGCGAGCGCATTATCAGGCTCGTCAGATGTGGCCTGCTCAAGCAGTGCTCTGGCTTCATCCGCCTTTCCGTTGATCCTCAGTTCGTAGGCTTGCTGCACTATTCCATCCGACTCGGTCTGAGTACAGGACCCGAGCCCGACGGATGCTGTAGCAATAGCGCCAACGACAGCAAGGGATACCCAAAGACGCTGCCCTCTCGGAGTGTTTTCACGATTCATTTCGGTCACCTCGCGAGGTGAGGGTGTGCCTGGCCGTGAGGAGTGTATGATGAGCCCAGTGCTGCAAGATGCAATCGTTGCCAGCGCAGAACAGGATAGGCAGCTGCCAGTCACTTCGGCAACCGCCGGTGTTCCGTCCCCAGCGCTGCTAGCTGGTATCCGGCGCCTGAATGGGGTTCAGGAGGTTGCGGGTGGGACTCTCCTCCTCCTCCCCCGCCAAGCGTCGGATGGTGACCATGGGAGGCGACAGGTTCGACCGTCGCCGAGGGCTTCCGGAACCGTCTTCTGACTCCGCTTGGCCTGCAGGAATCATTCATGTCTGTTGAGGAAGATCTTGCGGGGACCGTTGCCCACGGATGGTGCGACATCGATGAGGATGGGATCCTGGATGATGTGATCGAATCGATATCCCTGACCGCCCTCATGAGTATGGAATGGACAGCCGGAGCTATGTTCTCCTCGTCCCGGGACCTGACGGGCTGGACAGAGGCGCTCTTCAGCGGGGAGGTCGTCGGTCAGGAATTGCACGGGCCCTAAGTACCCGTCCAACCGGTCAAGCGTTTCTTTGATCAGTAGCGCGATTTCATTCGGAGCGCAGGGCCACCATCGCGTCCACCCGCGTTGCTCTGCGGGCAGGAACGTAGCAGGCCAGCAGCGCCACCAGCGTGAGCAGCACCGCGATGGCCGCGAATGTGAGCGGGTCAGTGGGCCGCACGCCGACGAGCAGGCTGGCGAGCACGCGGGTGACGCCGAAGGCTCCCACAAGACCCACCGCGATGCCGGCGAGTGTGAGGGCCATTCCGCGACCTACGACGGATCTCAGGATGTCTGGTGTGGCCGCGCCCAGCGCCACGCGGATGCCCATCTCGCGCGTCCGCTGGGCGACGGAATAAGAGATGACGCCGTAGATCCCGATGGCTGCCAGTATGAGCGCGACGGATGCGAAGACGACCATCAGCAACATGTTGAAGCGCGGCCGCACGAGCTGGCGGTCGATCAGGTCCTCTATTGTCCTGAAGGTGGAGATCTCCATATCCGGGTCGAGATTCTGCAGCCGCTGTTCCACGGGCCGGATCGAGCTGGCTGGATCGGCGGCCGTGCGAATCAGCAGCCAGGTTGCGTAGCGTGGTCTCTGACGGTATGGCCAGTAGATCTCGGGAGCGGTCGGGTCGGTGGGTCGAAACGGCTGAACATCAGCGACCACCCCAACGATGGTCATTGGCCCGCCCAGCATCGTCACCTGCTGCCCAATGGGGTCCTCGCCGGTGAAGTAGCGGTTCGCCATCGTCTCGTTGATGATCGCCACCGGCGGAGCGCCACGCGAGTCGGCATCGTTGAAGTGGCGGCCCTTGAGAAGCGGGATCCCGAGGGTGCGGAAGTAGGTGGGGCTTACGTCGTAGCGGCGAGCCACGGGGAACTGGCCCGGCTCCGGTGTGGGACGTCCGGCGATGGTGAACTCGCCGGGCTCGATACCGCCGAAGAGCGGCCCCGCAGACGTGGCGCCCACCGATACGACTGACGGCAGCGACTGGATTTCCTGCTCGGCCACCCGGAAGAGTTCGGCGACCTGGTGGCCGTCCGAGTACTTGCCGTCCGAGGCCAGTATCCAGACCACCATCAAGTTGCTCTGATCGAAACCGGGTTCCCAGCTCAATAGCCTGACGAAGCTCCGGGTGAGCAGTCCGGCTCCGATGAGCAGGACGAGCGCCAGGGCGACCTCGCTGACCACGAGAACAGAACGCAGCCGGAAAGCCGATCGGCCCGGCGAGCGCTGGTCCCCTTCCTTGAGCGCCTGGCTCAATTCGACTCTGGTGGCGTGGATAGCCGGGGCCAGCCCGAAGACGACGCACGTGGCGACCGATAGCAGGGTAGCGAATCCCAGGACGAAGCGGTCGACGCCGACTTCGTCGAGCCTCGGAATGCCGCCCGGGGCCAGGGCCACAAACGCCTTCACCGCCCATAGGGACAGCAGCAACCCGACCGTGCCTGCCAGCAGCGAAAGGAGCAGGCTCTCGCTGAGCAACAGGCGGACCAATTGGGAGCGACCTGCGCCGATGGCAGCGCGCACTGCGAACTCGCGGCGTCGTTCCGTGGCACGGGCGAGCAGCAGGTTTGCCACGTTGGCGCAACCGATAAGAAGCACGAATCCCATGGCCCCCAAGAAGACCAACAGCGTGGCGCGGATCGAGCCGACGACACGATCCCGGAGAGGCGTGATGGACACGCTCCAGCCTTCGTTCGTCGCCGGATACGACCTGGCGAGTCGATCGGCGATGACACTCATCTCGTCTCGCGCATCGTCCAGCGTCGCTCCCGCCGCCAACCGCCCATAGGTTCTGAAGCCACGCCAGCGGCGATGCTGCTCATCGCTCGGATCGAAATAGAGGGGTGTCCAGATTTCGATCCACTCCACCAGAGGGATCCGGACCCCGGCGGGCAGCACGCCCACCACTGTGTAGCTACGGTTATCGAGGGTGATCTCTCGGTCCACAATCCTCAGGTCGCCGCCGAAACGGCTTTGCCACAGACCGTAGCTGAGGACCACCACGTTGTTGTGCCCGAGTTCCTGGTCCTCCGGCACAAACAACCGACCCAGGGCTGGCTTGAGCCCCAGTACCCTGAAGAAGCCGGGCGTCGCGAGGCCACCGTTCACCCCCTCGCTTCCACCCTCACGCTTCAGTATGAACGGCCAGTCCCTGCCGATCCCCAGCTCTTCGATGTTTTGGCTCTGCCGTGACCAGTCTTCGACGTTGGGCGGTGAGGCGACACAGAAGCCCGCCACCGCCGGGTTCTCCTCACACAGTATCACCAGCCGGTTCGAGTCGGGGAACGGCAGCGGGCGAAGCAGGATGCTGTTGACGACGCTGAAGATGGCCGTGTTGGCCCCGATACCGAGAGCGAGGGTGAGGATGGCCACGGCCGCGAAGCCGGGGTTTCGGCCCAGTTTCCGCAGGCTGTACTGAAGGTCGCTCCACAAGCTGTTCATTCAGGCCTCGTGGCCGGCTCCGATCTCTACCGCCAGCGTTGACGGAGTGCCTCGGATTCCGGGCACGGCTCGTGCCGATCAGTGCTTGACGAAGAGAAGGTTTCTCACCCGTCCGCTCGACACCCTGAACCCGGTGATCTGGTTGGCGTCGTTCCGCTCGAACTCGACACGCCTGAAGAACCAGGTGTCGCCGTCGAACGCGTCCTCGCTTCTGGGGGTGAGCGTAATGGGATCGTGCCGCACATGCGTCGCGACGAGCACGCTGTCCTCTACGGCGATTGTGTAGGTCGTGCCGAGCTCATCGCTTGTGTACTCGCCGGCGTATTTCGCCAGCTGCGTCTGATCCGGCGCCCACGGCTCGGGCGCCGCGACCGTATCGGGCCGCTCTTCCTCGGGCTCCTCAGCCGTCATCTTGTCCGACAAATAGATTTCTGCCACACGGCGCGCCATCGAGCTCGGGTCGAAGCTGCCCAGGTTGCTGAGGATGACGAGCGCGAAGTGCTCGTCGGGGTAGCGAACCACGTAGCTTCGGAATCCCGCGTCGGCTCCGCTGTGCCCGACCGTGCGCAGCCCCCTGTGCTCTCCGATGCCGAGTCCGAATGCGTAGCTCAGCGTGTCCCCGTTGTTGAGCACGCCGCGTGTGTGCATCAACTCGGCGAGCGCNGGTCCACCGAGCTGCGCTTCGTCCAGGTTCCGNANCCACTTCGCCAGATCCTCGACGGTGGTGAATAGGCTGGTTGCGCCGACCGTCGCGTAGCTGAGCACGGATTTCCGGAAGCCGCCTTCGGCCTGGTCCGCGTAGGAATAGGCCCGATTAGGCACAACCAGCTGGTGGTCGTCATGGAAATGCGTGCTCGTCATCCCGAGGGGGCGGAAGATGTGCTCGGCGGCCCACTCCGGGAACGGCTGGCCCGTAACGGCAGAAACGATCTCGGCCAGGAGCGTGTAGCCCGTGTTACAGTAGAGCATCTCGTCACCCGGTGTGAAGTTCAGCTCTCGCTGCCGCTTCACGAGCCTGAGTATCTGGTCGCGCGTGATCACATCGTCCAGCCGCCAGCCGGCCATCCCCAGCAGGACCCATTGGTCGCGCAGGCCGCTGGTATGGTGGATGAGATGTCGGATCGTGATGGACGCGCCGAAGTCCGGCAGGTCGGGGAGGTGTATGCGAATGTCGTCGTCCAGCGACAGCTTGCCTTCCTGGGCGAGCATCGCGACGGCGTAGGCGGTGAACTGCTTGGAGACCGAGGCGACGTGGAACACCGTGGACGGTGTGATCGGAATACTGTACTCGAGCTGGGCGAGACCGTAGCCGCGCTCATGAATGATCGCGCCGTCCTGCATCACGGCCACTGCAGCCCCCGGTGACCCGTCTCGATCCCAGGGAGTGAACAGCTGGTCAACGCGACCGGATTCTGTAGGCGCGGCCGGCTCGAGCTTTTCGATTGCGATTGCGTAGGTGCCCGGCTCCGCATCGTCCAGGAACGGCAGGATCTCTATGCGATACTCGCCCGATTTCTGCGGAAAGAACGTCACGTACTCCGTGCCGCCGACACCGGGGCCATCGATCTCCTGCAGACGTTCTCCTTGCGGGTCGAGAAGTCGCACGACGACATCGATGCCCGGTTGTCCAACAGTCGCGAACAGAAACTGGTCGTCGCGCAGGTCGATGCGGAACACGTGAGTTTCGCCTGCGGAGAGCTCGCGTTCGATGCGATCGTTCAGTCGCAGCTTGGCTACCTCGGTCTGGGCGAGTGCGTGATGCGACTGGAAGACGGCGAGTGCCGAGGCGACGGAAAGGGCGGTGGCCAGAGCTTGTCTCATCGCTTCACCTCGCTGAAGAGTCCACCGGAAACCCGATACTGTGTCACGGGCGCCGAGATGGCGAGCCCCCGCCCGTGATCAACCTGTTGGACGGCGCAGGGGCTCGAAAAGTTGCCGTGGCCGGGGCGCGCCCTAGACGACCTCCATGGTCGAGGGCGGCTTAGTCGCCAGGTTGTAGGTCACGCTCACGACGCCGGGCAGCTCGGCAACCAGCCGGTCGGCCAGTCGACGCAGGACGTGCCAGGGGAGTTCGGTCGGTGTGCCCTCCCGAGCGTCCACGCTGTCCCAGCAGCGCACCTCGATCTGCAGGCCGAAGTCCCGTTTGCCCCCGCGCATGCCCGTGACCCTGTCCCCGTGCAAGATCGCGAGCTTCAGGAAGGCGTCCACATCGGCGAGCTCTTCCTCGGTGATCGCGTTGGCGATCCGCACCGTCTCGATACGCTCGGGCGTTGCCTCGCCGATCACGCGCGCGGCGAGTGCGGGGCCGGGGAAGGGCATGCGGTTCCAGATCGACTCCGGTAGCCCGAGGGCCGCGGCGACCCGGCGCACGCCGTCCTTACGGATCTGGACGAGCGGCTCGATGATCTGGTAGCCGAAGGCTTTCTCGGGGTCGATCCCCAGCTGCTCGAAGACATTGTGTTGGCGCTTGATACCTGCTACGGTCTCGTCCACGTCGGTCAGGATCGTACCCTGGAGTAGAAACCTCGCCTCGCTCTCACGTACGAGCCGGCCGAAAACGTCGCGGTAGAAAGTCTGGGTGACGGCCTCCCGCTTCTCCTCAGGGTCGGTGATCCCCTTGAGCGCCGCGAAGAACTCTTCCCGCGCGTCGATGAGCTCGACATGCACTCCGAGCTCGCGGAAGGTCGAGACCACCTGCTCCGGCTCACCCCGGCGCATGAGCCCGTTCTCGATGAAGTAGGTCTGGAGCCGCTCGCCCAGCGCGTGATGTCCGAGGAGGGTGACCGTGGACGAGTCGACACCGCCGGACAGGGCGTTGATCGCGGTGCCGTCGCCGACGGTTGCAGAGATCTCCTTCACCTTCTCAGCGATGAACGCCTCTGGGTTCAGATCCTCGATCTTGATCTCGTTGATCATCGGTTCTGTTCCTTGATTGGCTTAGGACCAGCGGGCGGTCGAGGCGCGGAGAGACACCGCGCCCCATTCTTTGCCGAAGCTAGAATCAACGACCGAGCTTGATCACGATGCCGCCGGTGAAGATGAGGTCGTTCTGGAACTGCGAGTCTCCCAGCTCTAGACCGGCCTCCTCCTCGAGCTTCACGGAGTAGAGGTAGTCCTCTACGTCGAGACGGATCGCTACCTGAGGTGCGACGTCGAAGGTTGCGCCGATGTTGACGACCCCGCCCACATCTGTCGTGCCTTCCGTCTCGTCATAAATGTCGCCAGTCCGGCCGATCATTGCGAGTCCGCCGCCGATGTGGATAGCCCAGATCCCGCCGAACTGCGGGGCGAAGCGATAGAGGCCCTTGAGGCTGGCCAGCCACACGCTCGCATCGCAGTCGAAGGGCTCGCCGGCGAACTCCTGTCCGCAGATATTCTCGGTACCGACGCCCACGGTAGTGGCCTCCACCTCGATGTCACTGAGCGCGTAGGCGAACCCAGCCTCGACGCCGAACACGTCTGTCACCCAGAGGGTCAGCCGTCCGCCGAACAGGACGGCTGTAGAGTGCTGAGCTACGGCCTCGCTGAAGCCGGCTGCCTGGGCTACTTGGTCGCTGAACTGCCAATCGGTCACCGGCAGGTACACACCCCCGAATCCGTTCACGTCAACCGCCACCTGCTGCGCCAGCGCAGGGCCGGCGAGGAGCGGTACTACGAGCGCAACCAACCCGCACGCTTTTCTGAGCATAGCTTCCTCCTGGGTAAAGGTGGGTCGCGGATGGGAATGAGATAGACAGTAAAGCGGGTACACAGTGGGAAGAAGCTCCCTTGTCGTCAAGAAGACTCGGCTTTGCTACTCGGTATTCAGGGCCACGACTGGGTCGATTCGGGTCGCGCGCCGCGCTGGCAGCAGGCAGGCGCCGATGCCGCACGCAGCCAGGGTCAGAACGACGGCGGTCAGCACGACCGGGTCCGTGGGCTGGACGCCGTAGAGGAGCGTCTGGATCAGCCGGACCAGGAGCAGGCTGCCGGCGAGGCCGATCACGAGCCCCAGACCGAGCACCCTGAGACCCTGGGAGACCACCAAACGGAAGACCTGCTGCGGGCTGCCCCCGAGGGCCACGCGGATTCCCAGCTCGCGCGTCCGCTGCGTCACCGAGTAGGCCAGGACGCCGTAGATACCGACGGCCGCCAGGATGAGGGCCACCCCCGCGAAGACCACGAGCAGCAGCATGGGAGTACGGCGCGACACGAGGGACTCGGCGACGCGCTGCTCCAGGGTTTCGGGATAATAGAACGGGAGATCGGGGTCGATCCGGCTGACGACCTGCCGGATCGGGGCCGTCAGGGTCGCTGGCTCCACCGCTGTTCGAGCCACGAGCGTGAGAAATCCGAGGGGTCGCTGCTTGTAAGTGCGGTAGTACGCCCCGACGTGCTCGGTCTGAGTCAGGTCGTTTTGCTTTATCTGCCCGACGACCCCAACGATGGTGTACAGGAAGTCTTCCTCGTTCTCCTCCATGCCCGGCAACGTGCCATAGAGCATTCGCTTTCCAACCGGGTTCTCATCCTCGAAGTATCGGCGGGCGAGCCACTGGTCGATGATGATGACTCGTTGGGCGTCCTCGGTATCGCGCTCGTTGAAGTAGCGGCCCGCGATCAGCGGGATCCGCATGGCCTCGAAGTAGCCGGGGCCGGCGACGGTATTGAACGGCGACAACAGGGATTCGCCGGGCCGCGGAACGTACCCCTCGGGCAAAATGACGCTCGAGCTGCCGCCGCCGCCGAACGGGATCATGCTGGTCACGCTGGCCGATGTGACCGCCGGTAGCGCCCGTACCTGGCGTAACAGATCGTCGGTGAACTGCCTTTGCGCGGCGTCATCCGGGTAGCGTGACTCGGGCAGCGAGAGGTAGCCGGTGAGAACCGAGCTCGGCTGGAACCCGGGATCCACGTTCAGGGCGGCGCGCAGGCTGGCGAACATGAGGCCCGCGCCGATGAGCAGGACGAAGGCGACGGCCACCTGACCGGTCACCAGGGCGCTGCGCAGCAGGACGGCGCGCCGGCTCGCCGTACCCGCGCGGCTCTCCGCCCGGAACACGGCGTTCAGGTCGGTTCGGAACATGTGCAGCAGCGGGATGATGCCGAAGAAGATGCCCGCAGCGACGGCCACCAGAAACGTGAAGAGAACGACGCTGCCGTCGATGGCGATCTGGGTGCCCCGGGGCAGGTCCTCCGCGCCCATAGTCTGGATCAGCCGGAGGCCGGCCCAGCCAACGGCCAGACCGAGGAGCCCTCCCAGCACCGCGATCAGCGCAGTCTCCGTGAGCAGCTGGCGGCTGAGCCGTGCCCGGTTGGCGCCTAGCGCGATGCGGGTCGCGAGCTCCCGCATACGAACGTTGGACCGGGCCAGCATCAGGTTGGCGATGTTCAGGCAGCCGATGAGCAGCACGAAAGCCACTCCGGCCCAGAGCATGATGAGGGTGGGGCGGACGTCGCGCAGGAGATCGTCGTGCAGGTTGTGGACTTGGGCGTGGTAGCCGGCGTCCTCGAGAATCTGCCTGGCGTTCGGGACCGGGAACTCGTCGATCAGCCCGCGATCGAGCGCCTCGATCTGCCGGACGGCCTGCTCGATGGTAGCACCAGGTCGCAGCCGGCCGATCATCCCATAGTTGTTGTTGTGGAGCCGTTCCGGAGTCCGATCCTCCGGGGTGAACGGTATCGGCACGTAGAAGCGGTTCTCCTGCTCGCCGAGGAAGCGGAAACTCTCGGGCAGCACCCCGACGATCGCGTACGGCCGCCCGTTGATGCGGAGATCCTGCCCCAGGACACCCGGATCACCGCCGAAGCGCTCCTGCCAGAAGCCGTAGCTGAGGATCACCACGGCCTCGTTACCGAGGTTCATCTCCTCCTCACTGAAGTTCCGCCCGATCAGCGGTTGAACGCCGAGCAGCGGAAAGAGGGACGGCGTCACCCGCATGGTGCGCGCGCGCTCCGTGCTCCCCGATTCCCCGACCGTGTGGCCCCAATACTGGTACTCGGCGACTTCCTCGAACGCCTGAACGTGCTCCCGACGGTAGAAGAAGTCGGGCGCGCTGCTTGGTGACCGCTCGGCACCGGCGTTGGGGTAGCTGTTGAAGACGCAGACCAGCCGGTCCGGCTCAGGGAAGGGCAGCGGCTCGAGTAGCACCGCGTTGATCACACTGAAGATGGTCGTGTTGGCACCGATGCAGACGGCGAGTGTGAGGAGAACGGTCAGGCTGAGGGCCTTCTCTTTCCAGAGGAGCTTGGCCCCGAACCTGAGGTCCTGAAGCAGTTTCTCCATGATTGCGCGTCGTTCCGGACGTCACTCAGGGGTCCGCGTGCCGCGTCACTCCCTACGCCTGGCGGTCGCGCGGAGTTTCACCGCTGCGCGGTTCGACTAGAGCGCCCGCCTTGGCCTTGTACCGATGCCGTGCAGGAAGACAGATTTGACCAATCGGCGCTCCGACGCCCACCTGATTGGGTTTTGCGATGCGTGTCACGCTCGGATGTGTCCTTCTGATCCTGCGGCCTCTGTACTATGGGCTGGGACGCAGACGGATATCCCGTCGCCGCGGATGCCAGATAGGCTGGCCCAGGAGCCCTTTCGGTGGCCGCAGGTCGCGGCCCGGCTCTGGTCGGACTCTGGATACACCTTCAGACAGGCGGCGCTGGAGAGCTACGTGGACTCAGCCCGCCTGCCCAATCACAGCGTCAAGTACAGAGAGTCCGTCGTCGTCGCGTCTGGTAGGATCGTGTTCACGATCGTGGTCGATCGACCGCCTGCTAGTGCAGAGGTGGGCGCACTCCTCGCGTTTCACATCAGGGAGCATCCCCAGAGTGAGATCATCGCGAGTGTGGCTCGCGAGACGACGAGCGCAGACGCAGCAGTGGCCGGACTGCAGCGCCTCGTCATCTACATGTATGTGCACTTGGGAGAGTACGGCTGGAGCGAGTTGTTCTGCATCCCCTTTGGTGCACCAGAGAGAGCCGTAGTCGACGAGGGAGGGCCGCTCAGTATCCCGCGGTGTGACGACGCCATAGGGGGCAATCCGTGGCCGGTTGCCACGGCTCGTGGCGCAGCCCTCGCTTACCTGAAGTTGTTCCTCTCCACTGTCAGGGGTACGCTGCTTCCGTTTCTGCCATTCCTGCTGGTGTTCGCGGCGCTGTACCTGCTATCCGGGCGGAGGCGGGACGGCGCCAGGGCTGAGAAACCGTTGGCGGGACGCCAGGCGGGAGTGCTCGGGTTGCTTCTCGTACTGACGCTGATTGTCGTCGCTGCTGTGCTGACCGCTGCCGTCTACTTCGTCACCCGCAACCCCCTCGCTGTTGAGCGAGCGTTTACTTCACATCAC
>JGI2171J19970_10000763_pt1 | contig 17687 bp, 17 predicted proteins | sample DeeMarSWOR324_28_FD_19970 | JGI IMG/M metagenome (IMG submission 19970) | reverse complement strand
CTGCCGCAGTACTGGCAGGTGAAGTGGTCGCGGTGGAAAATCTCAAGGCGGGTTAACTTTCTCTGGGGGCGGGGGCGCTTTATCATATAGCCTAGCCGGATTACCGAAGGCACGGGGAAGTCACGGACGGTGGTATGGATAAAGCCGGAGCCGTTCTCCAGCATCTCCGCCTTACCACGGTCGAGTAGCACCACCGCTCGCCGCACCCGACATACGTTGAGTGGCTCGTAGTTCTGATTAAGCACCAAAACGGGGAAATTTATCATGACTAAGGCTTTTCTAGCTAAACCCTCCCCATTGTAGCTAAAAAATGCGGACAGTGCAAATCAGCGGTTTAGCTCGGCTGTTTTTTGGTGCGGGTTGATCTCTTTCGGCTCTTGGTAGCATCAGTCCGGTAGTCGGGAGCGGTGATATTCCATACGACGCTTATTTTAGGGTCGGCTAGCCGTGAGCTGATAGGGCTATCAATTTCATCCAGTGAGCAGTTAGTGGTCACCACTGTCGGTAGCTGGTAGTTATAGCGATAATTGATAATTTGGTAGAGCTTCTCCTCGGCCCAGGGGGAGGTTGACTGCTTGCCGAGGTCATCCAGGATGAGCAGGGGGGCGTTCTTGACCTCTTCGAAGACCTGGTCATAGCTCACCGGGCTCTCCGGGCTGAAGGTGGAGCGCAGGTGGTCAAGCAGGTCAGGCACGACCACGAATTTAGCCAGCTTGCCCTCTTTGAGACGGTGGTTGGCGATAGCCGCCGCCAGGTGGGTCTTGCCGCAACCGTTAACGCCCAAAAACACCAGCCAGCCTTCGGGGGATTTGGCAAAATCGAGGGCGGTATCAAAAGCCTTCTTCAGGTTCTCGCGTTGCTCCGGGGGCAGGTTGACCCGCTTACAGTCGAAATTTTCGAAGGTCATGTTTTGCAGCAGCCTGGCCTCAAGGCCGCTGTATTTCCGCAGGCGGCTCTGGCGCCCCTTTTCCCGTGCCGGCAGCGTACAGCTGCAGGGCACGGTTCGGCTGTAGTCGGGCTTGCCTGATGATAGCCGTGGGTGCACAAACCCGGCTCCCTTGCAGATAGGGCAGGCTGAAGCTGCCGGGATTTCTTCAGCGCTGGACAATGTGTCCGTATTTGCCCTTGATGTATTTGTCCGGGCCTGTCTTTTTAGAATCTCCCCGATATGTTCCATCGTCCCTACCTTCGGCTGTCCAGCGTTCTAATATGGCGGAAATATAGCTCCATTTGCGTTTGTTATTACTGACGGCTTCTTTGATGGCGTCACTAATCCAGTTTTCGGGATATACCTTGAGGGCGTCGCGCAGCTCTTCGGCAATCATCGGGGTAAGCATGCCGATGTTCTGTTCATACAGGCTGAAGATGTCGGGCGGTTCTTCACTATCAATCAAGGCGGGCTCTTTTGGCTCCAAGCCGCTCAACTTAAGCTCGCCAGCTTGAATCTTAGCCATAGCCTGCCGGTCCGACTCGGTATTGAGCAGGTAGATGTCTTCGGGTGCGCCGTCACTATCTAATACCAGGTGCAGGATAGCCCCCCGTTTGGCCGCTGCCTCCAGGGCTTTGCGCAGTGCCTCTTCGGGCGGTCTTTCGGCTTCTTTGAGGCTGTTCATCAGGCTCTTGTTAGCCAGAAGCTCCTGGTAGCTGGTAAAGCGGGGATAGCCCCGCTTCTGGTAGAGCGTCTGGAAAATATGGAGGGTTGTTTTCAGCTCGGCGATATCGCTGATCTGTGGCAGCAGCGCGCTGAAGAAGGCGTTGGGCACGGCAGTAAACTGCGACTTGGCGGGAAACCTTTAAACTGCTCCATAGTCACCTAAACCAATACTAGCCTTATAATAAGCTCAGTTCTTCGTTGGTAATATTTTCAAACTTAGCCAGCTTGGGTTTGAAAAGCAACTTGACCTCACCGGTGGGGCCATTGCGGTGCTTGGCGATAATGATACTGGCTGGCGGCGGGTAACTTTCCCCAGGGTGTTCCCGTTCCCAATCCTCTCGGCTGGGGTAGTAGTATTCGTCGCGGTAGACGAAGATGACGACATCGGCGTCCTGTTCGATGCTGCCGCTTTCACGTAGGTCGGATAGCTGTGGTTCGTGGGAGGCTCGTCCCTCCGGGGCGCGGCTGAGCTGTGATACCGCCAGCAAGGGCACATTAAGCTCGCGGGCCAGGCCCTTAAGGGCGCGGGAAATCTCGCTGACCTCCTGCACACGGTTGTCGAATCTTCTGTCCCCCTGCATCAGCTGGAGGTAGTCAACGATGATCATATCAATGCCCTGCTCAAAGTGCAGACGACGGGCTTTGCTTCTCATCTCTACCACCCGCAGCTGGGGGGTATCATCGATATAGATTTTGGCTTCGGAGAGCTGGCCAATGGCGTCCATAATCCTTTTTTCCTGTTCTTCGGTATGGAGGCCAAGGCGGATCCGCCGTGAGTCGACCTCGGATTCGCTGGCCAGTATACGCCAGACCAGTGGCTCCCGCGCCATCTCCAGGCTGAACAGGGCCACGCATGCCCCCTGCTCCACGGCGGCGTTTCGGGCCAGGCTCAGGGCCAGGCTGGTCTTGCCCATACTCGGCCTGCCGCCGATAATAATCAAGTCGGAGCGCTGAAATCCGCCCAGAAATTCGTCCATTCCGGCGAAGCCGGAGAGCGCATAGGGCAAGCATTCCCTAGGAGCACCTTCCTCTTCAGGGGCAGCGGTTTCAAAGTATGTGTCCAATACCTGGCGAATGTGGGTGAGGTCCCTTCGACTTCGCCCGTGGCGCAGTCGAAAAAGGATGTCTTCCGCCTGGTTAAGGCTGGTGTTGACGTCGGGCTCGGCCCGATAGCCGATATTTTTGATCTGCCCAGCGGCATCGATAAGGCGGCGCATTACCGATAGGCGATAGACAATCTGGGCGTAATCTTCGATATCAAGAGAGGTGGGGCATATGGATATGAGCCGGCTCAGATAGGCAGCGCCGCCGCAAGCCTCAAGTTTGCCCTGCCGGTCGAGCTCTTGGGCCACCGTTATCTGGTTTATGGCTTCATCCCGTTCGTAGAGCGCTAGGCAGGCATCATATATCCAGGAGTTGCGTTCGGTGTAGAAAGGCGATTTGTTATCCAGCAGCACCAGCAGGGGAGCAACCTTGAATATTGCCGACCCGTCTATAAGCAGTGAGCCGATTACGGCTTCCTCGGCATCAACATCATGTGGCGGCAGTTTCTCGCTGGTCATGTTAAGCCTTCTCCTTCTTGGTCGCCTTGGCTTTGGTCGTGGTCTTCTTCTTGGCGGCCGTTTCTTTCTTGGCAGGCTTCTTTTCTTTTATTGCCTTGGTCTCTTTCTTCTTGGTCGTCTTCGCTTTCTTGGTCTTTGTCTCCTTCTCGGCGGGCTTCTTTTCCGCCTTGGGGGCTTTCTTAGCCGCTTTCTTTGCTTTCTTGGACGGCTTCTCCTCTTCCTTGGCGGTCTCTTCTTCGATAACGCTAACCATTATTTTGGGTGTAATGTCTTTGCCCAGCTTGATGGTTAGCTCATAGCTGCCGAGCTTATGAATAGGCTTATCCAGCTCTATTTTCCTCTTGTCGACGACCAGTCCGGTAGCACTCTCCAGTTCGGCGGCGATATCGGCGCTGGTGATTGAGCCGTAGAGCCGTTCTTTGGCGCCAGCGTGCGCCTTGAGGCTGACCTCTTTGCCGTCGAGCTGATTGGCTAGCTCGACCAGTTCTTCGTTGGTAGTAGCCTGGGCTTTGCTAGGGGTAACCACCTGGCTCATCGCTTGGGGGCTGGCTAGGGCGGCCAGTTTTCGGGGAATAAGAAAGTTACGGCCGTAGCCGTCAGCTACCTCTTTTACCTCGCCCGCTTGAGCTACATTGGGTACATCCTGGAGGAAGACAACCTTCATAATTTTTTCCTTATATGATTATACTTCAGTTATCGGCGCAGTGGAAGATAAAAAGAGACTAATTTTTGGTTAGTCCAGAACGGTGTCCAGGCTGCGCTTCAATTCTTCCTTGGGTTTATAGCCTACAATTTGTGATACCGGCTTGCCATCCCTGAAGATAATGAGGTTGGGTATAGCCATTATGCCGTACTGGGCGGCGGTTTTGGCGTTCTGGTCAACATCCAGTTTGGCGATGGTTAACTTGCCGGCATACTCCTTAGCCAGCTCTTCCAGAACCGGGGCGGCCATGAGACAGGGTCGGCACCAGGCTGCCCAGAAGTCCACCAGTACCGGTGTTTTTGCCTTTAATACCTTTTGCTCAAAGTCGGTGTCAGTTACTGCTATCGGTTTGCTCATAGTTTCCCTCCCTAATTATTCGGCATATTTCGCGTTCTACTGTCTGTTTGGCCAGACCTATGGCATTGTTTATCGCTCTAGCCTGGCTGCGCCCGTGGACGACGATGATATTGCCGTTTATACCCGCCAGGTAAGCGCCGCCGTATTCTCTATAGTCTACCCTTTTAGCCAGGGAACCCAAGCCCAGGTCGTGGAGCAGGTTTCGCCCCCGGAAGTGATAGGCGGTGGATATAACTCTTCCTACCTGCCGCGTCATATTTAAGAAAGTATCCCCCATGCCCTCTATCGTCTTAAGCACTATGTTTCCGGTAAAGCCATCGGTCACGATGACATCGGCGGTTCGGTTCGATATGTCCTGCCCTTCTATGCTGCCGACAAAGTTTAGCGGGCTCTTCTTGAGTAGATTATAGCTTTCCTGAGTCAGGCGGTTGCCCTTGGTCTCTTCTTCGCCGGTGCTGAGCAGGCGAACACGCGGCGCTTCGATATCCAGCAGGTGTTTGACGTAGGTCGAGCCCAGATTGGCAAATTGGAGCAGGTGGCTGGGGCGACATTCGGCGTTGGCACCAGCGTCGATGAGGAGGGTGGGGGTGTCGGGGGTGATATCAAGAAAGCTGCCTATAGCGGGGCGCTCGACGCCTTTTATCTTGCCCAGGCTGAGCAGTCCGGCGCATACTACGGCCCCGGTGTTACCGGCCGAGACAAAGGCGGAGGCAATGCCGTCTCTGACCAGGTTGGTGCCGATTACTATCGAGGAGTTGGGTTTGCTCTTCACGGCTCTCATCGGGTGCTCATTGGGGGCAATGACCTCGGTGGCTTCAATTATCTGGAGGTTCAACTTCTTTATATCGCGCCCGGCCAGCACGTGTAACACGGCCTTATCGCCCACCAGGGCAATATCGACATCGTATTCCTGAGCGGCGTTTATGGCCCCTTTCACTATCGCCCGCGGGGCGTTTTCTCCGCCGGCGGCGTCAACGGCAATTAGCATATCTTTCTCACCAGCATTGTTAAATAGTCGTGCTTTTCTGCCACAGGTCGCAGCGGCCTCCCCACTGAGCCAGAATCTTGCCATCGACGGAAAGCTGGGATATCTCGCATAGAGTAGGGCAAGCCTGGCATTCGAACGAGGAGGTGCGATAATCTATCTCGCTGACACCGAATCCCTTAAAGCTGCTTTCGTTCTTACCACTCGTCATCTCTTCATGCACTAGTAGGGCAGCGCCTATCGCTCCCATCACTTCATGGTGGGGGGGAACGATAACCTCGGGCCCGAGCTCTTCTTGGAGTGCCTTCACTATGCCCTGGTTGAAGGCAACGCCACCCTGAAATATTATCGGGGGTTGAATATCCTTGCCCAGGCCGACGTTGTTGAGGTAGTTGCGCACCAGCGCCTGGCACAAACCGTAGACAATGTCCTCGGTGCGATGCCCGGTTTGCTGTTTGTGTATCATGTCCGATTCGGCAAAAACGGTGCACCGCCCCGAGATGTGCACTGGCGTCGCGCTCTCCAGCGCCAGCTGGCTGAACTGCTCAATACTCATGTTGAGGCGCGTTGCCTGGTGGTCGAGGAAACTGCCCGTGCCCGCCGCGCAGACCGTGTTCATGCCGAAGTCGGTGACTATACCCTCTCGAATAATTATTATCTTGCTGTCCTGCCCGCCGATTTCGATGACGGTCTGGCTCTGGGGGAAGTAGTGCAGGGCGCCGACGGCGTGGCTGGTAATCTCGTTCTTGACCAGGTCGGCGCCAACAATAACCCCAGCCAGGTAGCGGGCACTGCCGGTGGTAGCTACGCCGCAGATATCCATGCCCGGGGGGAGTTGGTCTTTGATCTGTTTTAAGCCCTGCTGCGTCGTCTCGATAGGCTTACCCTGAGTTGGTAGGTAGAGGTCAGCGGCCAGCTCATCAGCCTCGTCTATCACGGCTAACTTGGTGGTTACCGAACCGACATCAATACCCAGATAGGCTTCCATTAATTCTCCTAAGCGTTAATATAATCTTAGACTAAGGGTCTTGGTTTTACAAGCGCTTTTAGCCGCCTGCCTGCTCAAACTCTTCTCTAACCTTGGCCACCGTTTCCGGGCGGGCCGTCAGGTCAACTACCGTCATCGCCAGTGCCTTGGCGGCATCAAGCATTCCTTTGATGCCGTCTTCGGAGGCGGCGGCTTCAGCGAACTCAGTCGAATGTATCACTACTTCTTCAGGCGCTACGGAGATGGTGGGGTGGATGCCCGGAACGAGCTGGCTGACGTTGCCCATATCGGTGCTGCCGACTCTACTGGCGCCGACGAGGGGCATCTGGCGCCCCAGGGCGTTTATATTCTGCCTGAATAGCTCGGCCAGCGTCAGGTTGTTAAGCAATGGCGCATAGACTATCTTTCCCCACTGGTATTCCAGGCGGGCGCCGGTAGCGGTAGCAGCGCCAACAAAGCAATTAAGAACTTTCTCCTTTAGCTCGTCGAGGTAGGTGTCATCCTCGGCGCGCACCAGAAAGCTGCCCGCGCTGTGGGCGGGGACGACATTGGGTGCCTCTCCACCGTCGGTGATGATGCCGTGGATGCGCGCTTTATCCATAATATGTTGCCTGAGGGCGTTAATGGCGGCGAAGGAGAGGAGCATCGCCTCCAGGGCGTTGATGCCGGTTTCGGGGCGGGTGGCGGCGTGAGCCGCTTTGCCGAAGAACTCGACCTCCAGTGTGACGCAGGCCAGCGCCTGGGTGGTGGCGCTATCATGCGCTCCCGGGTGCACCATCATGGCTATGTCTATCTCATCAAAAGCACCCCGCTCCGCCAGTACCACCTTGCCCCCGTAGAACTCCTCGGCGGGTGTGCCGATAACCAAGACACTGCCGCCACACTTGTCGATGGTGGGCTTGGCAGCCACGGCGGCACCAACAGCGGCGCCGGCTATCAGGTTATGCCCGCAGGCGTGGCCCAATTGGGGCAGGGCGTCATACTCGGCCAGGATGGCAATGGCTGGTTTGCCCTTTCCATAGCTACCGCGGAAGGCGGTGGGCAGTTCGCAGATGCCCCGCTCTATAGCGAAGCCGTTTTTCTCCAGGAATTGGCTAAGTAGGGCGGATGCCTTGACCTCTTTAAAGCCCAACTCGGGGTTGGCGTGGATTTTAAGGCTGATATCACGGAGCTGGCGGAGGTGAACCTCTGCTTCTTTGATAACCGAATCTTTTAGCGCTTTAATATCCAAGCTTCTCACCTTGGGGCTGTTTTTTCATTATATCTTAGTGTCGTTGGAATTGCTAGGTTGAGGTATTATATTAAATACGCTGGAAAAACGGGCGCCAGCTATTGCATACCAGCGCCTGTTGTGGTATACTTTACGCGGTACACTAAATTAGATAAGTTCTTGTTAAGTGGGGCTGAAAAACCCACTTTTTTGTTGTAAGGGGATAAAACATTTGGGGGAGGTAATTAAGCGGGGATGAAGAGCGAATTTATGCTGGCCATAACCCAGCTCTCGGCAGAGAAAAACCTGCCCAAAGAGGTGGTGCTTTCTGCTGTGGAAACAGCGCTGGTATCGGCTTACCGGAAGGATAATTTTGCCCCTAACCAGGAGATTTCGGTCAAGATCGACCCGACTACGGGCCGGGTTAGGGTGTGGGCGGGAAAAACCGTGGTCGAGCAGCCTTCGGATACGCGTCTTGAGATATCACTGGCCGACGCCGTGAAGATGAACCCCGAAGCCAAGCTTGAAGAGACGGTTATGGTTGAAGCTACCCCCCGCAATGCCGGGCGCATTGCCGCGCAAACGGCCAAGCAGGTTATCCTGCAACGCCTCCATGAGGCGGAGCACAGCGCCATTTTCGAGGAGTATTCCGATAAAGAAGGCGATATTGTCACCGGGGTAGTGCAGCGCATGGAGCCCAGGCAGATCTTCGTTGACCTGGGTAGGGCCGAAGCCATACTCCCCGCCGCCGAGCAGGTGCGCAATGAGAGGTATCGGATAGGCCAGAGACTTAGAGTCTATCTTTTAGAGGTGGTGCGGACGAGCCGGGGACCTCAGGTGGTTGTTTCACGCTCTCACCCCGATTTGCTGCGTCGTCTCTTTGAGCTTGAGGTGCCTGAGGTTTTGAGCGGGGTGGTAGAGATTAAGGCGGTCGCCCGCGAAGCTGGCTATCGTAGTAAGATAGCGGTGGCGGCAAGACAGGAGGGCATCGACCCCGTTGGTTGCTGTGTCGGGCTTCGCGGCATCAGAATACAGAATATCATGCGAGAACTGAATGGCGAGAAGCTGGATGTGGTCTCCTGGAACGATGATGCCTCGGCTTTTATTGCCAATGCCCTGAGCCCAGCGCAGGTGCTGAGTGTGGAGCTGGATGAAGACGAAGGGATAGCTACGGTGGTTGTCCCTGACAAGCAGCTATCGTTAGCCATCGGTAAAGAAGGGCAGAACGCTAGATTGGCGGCTAAGCTTAGCGGCTGGCGGATTGACATAAAGAGCGCATCAATCGCTGAGGAAGAGAAGCTGGTCAAGGCCGAGCCTGAAAAAGAAGCGGTAGTTGGCGAGGAACTCGTGCCCGAAGAGCCGCTGGCTCCGGAGGAAGCCGAAGTTCCCGAAAAGGAGGCTGAGGCCGAGCCTGAGCCCGAACCCGTTCTTGAGACTGAGCTGGCGCCCCCGGAAACTATTTTGAAGCCGCCCGTAGAGGTGGGGGCGGAGGCAGATTCTAGACTTCGCTTTGCTGAAGACGTTTTGGGCCCGGGCCCAACTAAGGCAACCTCCAAGTCCAAGAAGAAGAAAAAGAAGGGTGCTTCTGAGCGAGGCGCCGAGGACGGTGTCAGAATCAGAAAGCAGCGCCGTGGACGGGAAATCTATGATGAGGAAGGTGAGGACTATTAAGTCACCTTCGGTAAAGCATATACCGCAGCGGACCTGCATCGCTTGTGGCCGGATAAGACCCAAGCGGGAGCTAATCAGGTTGGTCCGGATTACGGATGGCGGGGTGGAGGTTGATAATAGCGGTAGAAAGGTGGGGCGTGGTGCCTACTTATGTCCGGCGGGGGATTGCTGGGTGGTGGGGCTTAAGGAAGGACGGCTAGAGCATGCCCTGCGTACCGCTATTAATCCCGATAATCGGGAGAAGCTTATAAGATACGGGCAGGAGCTGGGATAAGGAGCGAATTATTGGCCCAAAAGAAGTCAGGTGAACCAGAGGCAAAGCTGGTCGAGATTCCTCACTCAATAGCGGTGAGAAATCTGGCTGAGCTGTTGCGGGTCAGTGTCGTTGATGTTATTAAACAGCTGATGCGCAACGGCGTTTTTGCCAATATTAACCAGGTCATTGACTATGAGACGGCGGCGGCGGTGGCGGTTAACCTTGGCTATGAAGCCCATCCCGAGTCCCGCACCGCCCGTGTCGCCGAGAGCAAGCGCTATCAGCCCCAGGAAGAAGAGTCTGGTGGGCTGAAACTGCGCCCGCCCGTAGTTACCATTATGGGGCATGTCAATCACGGCAAGACCCGACTCCTGGATGCCATCCGCCAGACCAATGTAATGGATACCGAGGCTGGGGGTATTACGCAGCATATCGGTGCCTATCAGGTAGAGGTCAACGGGCAGAAGATTACCTTTCTGGATACGCCCGGTCACGAAGCCTTTACCGTGATGCGGGCCCGGGGCGCTCAGGTGACCGATGTTACTATTTTGGTGGTGGCGGCTGACGATGGGGTAATGCCGCAGACTCTAGAAGCTATCGACCATGCCCGGGCGGCGGGAGTTCCCATCGTGGTGGCGATTAATAAGATTGATAAGCCGGAGGCTGATATTGAGGCGGTTAAGCAGCAGTTGGCCGATGCCGGCCTGGTTATTGAGGAGTGGGGGGGTGATGTGGTTTGCGTTCCCATTTCGGCCAAGGAGAAAAAAGGCATCAGCGAGCTACTGGAGAATCTCTTAGTGGTAGCCGAGATGGAAGAACTCAAGGCAGACCCCTCGCGCTCCGCAGTGGGGGTTGTTATTGAGGCCGAGATGGATAAGAGCCGGGGGCCAATGGCTACGGTGCTGATTCAGACCGGAACGCTTAAGGTTGGTGATACCGTAGTCGTCGGCAGCACCTGGGGTCGGGTCAGGGCGATGTTTAACGATGTGGGTAAGCGGGTGAGAAAGGCCGAGCCTTCCCTGCCGGTGGCCATCTTGGGCCTAGATAGCCTACCTCAAGTGGGCGAAACCCTGAATGTCGTGGCTGGCGAGCACCAGGCAAGGGCTTTGATGCAAAAAAACCAGCGGGAGATGGCGCCTAGGGCGGTAAGCCTGGACAACCTCTTTGACCGGATAAGTGCGGGAGAAGTAAAGGAGCTCAATGTTATTCTTAAAGCCGACGTCCAGGGCACTATCGAGCCGATAAGGAGCTCTCTGGAACGGCTGGGCACGGATAAGGTACAGGTCAGGATTATTCATAGTAGCAGCGGCAATATCACCGAGAGCGATGTCATGCTGGCTATCGCCTCTAAAGGGCTCATTATTGGTTTCGGCACTGGTATTGAAGCCGGGGCACAGCGCTTGGCTGATGTGGAAGGGGTTGATATCCGCTCCTACGACGTGATTTATAACCTGGTGGACGATGTAGAGAAGGCGCTGAAAGGCATGTTAGAGCCCACCTATGTCGAGGTTATCGAAGGCAGGGCTGAAGTAAAGGCAATTTTCCCCAGTAAGAAGGCAAAGGTAGCTGGTGTCGCTGTTAGCGAGGGTAAGGTGAGCCGGGGTGCTTCGGCAAGGGTGCGGCGCGGAGAACAGGTAGTGGTTGAATCTGAGGTTTCCAGCCTGAGGCGTTTTAAGGATGACGTCAAGGAGGTGACTTCTGGCTACGAGTGTGGGGTTGGGTTCAAAGACTTCGACGACTTTGAGGTTGGTGATGTACTGGAGTTCTTCCGTAAAGAGAGGTCCAGCTAGGGGACACCGATTATGTCACATCGTATAGAGCGGGTAGGCAGCCTCATGCGCCATGAGATTAGCGGGTTGCTTCAGCGCCGAGTCAAAGACCCCCGACTGAGCAAGTTTATTGCTGTGACCGAGGTTTCCACCTCCGCTGACCTGCGCTACGCCAAGGTATTTGTCAGTTGCCTGGGCAGCGAAGAAGAGAAACAGGAGATGCTAAAGGGTCTCGAGGCTGCCGCTAACTTCTTGCGCAACCAGCTGGCCAAGCGCCTGCGCCTACGCCGTATTCCTGAGCTGAGCTTTCACTGGGACGATTCTATCGAGCGGGGGACCCACCTTTTACAACTGATTGATGAAGTCAGCGCCAATAATCCTCCCGACCAGCATAGGGGATAATGGACGGCATACTAAACATCAACAAGCCCTGGGGCAAAACTTCTTTCAGCATTGTTTCCCTGGTAAAGCGCCTGAGCGGAGAGAGGCGCGTGGGGCATGCCGGCACCCTCGACCCAGCGGCTATCGGCGTTTTACCGGTCTGCCTGGGGCAGGGAACGCGCGTTGTCGAATTTCTGGTGGAGGCGCCCAAGTCTTACCGGGCCGAGATTGAACTGGGGGTGGCTACCGATAGCCACGACGCCACCGGCACTGTTATCAGTAGGGGAGACCCCTCCGGCGTTACACAGGAAAAGTTACTATCGGCGCTCGAATCCTTTCGCGGCCTGATAGAGCAGACCCCTCCCATGTACAGCGCGGTAAAGCACGGCGGTAAGCCGCTTTACCAGCTGGCGCGCTCCGGTATAAAGGTGGCCAGGAAGAGCCGGAAGAGGTGGGTTTATAGCCTGGAGCTTACTGGTTGGCAGCCGCCGATAGCCACCATAGAAGTCAAATGCGGCAAGGGCACTTATATCCGCTCGCTGGCTGACGACCTGGGGCAGCTTCTGGGCTGCGGGGCTAATCTTAAAAGCCTGACCCGCTTAGAGTGCGGGCTCTTTACTATCGAGGACGCCATTACCCTATCGCAGCTTGAAGACGGCTTCCGTCATGGCTACTGGGAGCAGTTTCTCTACCCCATAGATATCGTGCTTTCGCAGTGGGGGGCGGTGGTGGTTGATGACGCCGCTGTAGAAGACGTAAAAAACGGGCGCCCTCTAGCCCTGGAAGGCGATAACCTGCCCGAGGCTGTTGCCGGCAACCGCTGCCGTGTCTATACCCGTGATGGTGGTTTCCTGGCTGTGCTTGGCTTTGATAAGGAAAAGGGGCAGTGGCGGCCGGAGAAGGTCTTTACCACTGATAGATAGTATTGATAGGCCTTGACAGCCTGCCTCCAAAGGGGTATAGTTCAACCGATACCAAGAAGGGGGTGATCTAGGTGCAGGCTTATTGCTTCAAGTGTAGACGTAAGGTGGATATAAGGAATCCCCAAAAGGTTACCCTGAAGAACGGCCGCCCGGCGACGAGGGGGGTTTGCCCTTCCTGTGGGACGAAAGTGTTCCGGATCGGGCAGGGCTAGCCAGTCCGCCCTAATTGCGTCGTAGAGGTGGAATAAGCGATCCTCTTCAGTATAAGTATCGAAGTTTAGCAGGAGTGTAAGCTCCTGCTTGCTGTGCCAAAGAGATGCTTTTGCATAAATTCTAGCGAAGTGTTAGTGATGTCTGGTGAGGCTTGTTTTCCCCGTAGCTGTTGAAAAGGAGGGTGATTAGATTTTGGGTAAAATAAATGTAGCCATAGTAGGAGTGGGTAATTGTTCTTCTTCCTTGGTTCAGGGCGTCCACTACTATGGTAAAGCTAAAGATGACGAATTTGTCCCTGGACTTATGCACGTCAACCTCGGCGGCTATCATATCAGCGATATTAATTTCGTGGCCGCCTTCGACATCGACAAGAACAAGGTGGGCAAGGACCTGGCCCGAGCCATCTATACCGAGCCCAATAATACCTTCAAGTTTTGTGAGGTGCCCACTACCGGGGTTAAGGTTAACCGGGGTATGACTCACGACGGATTGGGGCATTACCTTTCCAAGATAATCGAGAAGGCACCGGGTCCCACCGCCGATATCGTTAAAATCCTCAAAGAGACCCATACCGACGTCGTCATTAACTACCTGCCGGTGGGCAGCGAAGAAGCCACCAAGTGGTATATTGAGCAGGTACTGGACGCTGGCTGTGGCTTTATCAACTGCATTCCGGTATTCATTGCCCGCGAGAAGTACTGGCAGCAGCGTTTCGAGCAGCGCGGGCTGCCCGTTATCGGCGATGATATAAAATCCCAGGTAGGGGCTACCATTGCTCATCGCGTCCTTACCCGGTTGTTCGGCGACCGCGGGGTTAAGCTGGAGAGGACATACCAGCTGAACTTCGGCGGCAACACCGATTTCTACAACATGCTGGAGAGGGAACGCCTGGAGTCCAAGAAGATATCAAAGACCACGGCTGTCACCTCTCAGCTGGATTACGAGATGAAACCCGATGACATCCATGTCGGCCCCAGTGACTACGTCCCCTGGCTGCTCGACCGCAAGTTCTGCCATATCAGGATGGAGGGGCGAACCTTTGGCGACGTTCCTCTCAACCTGGAACTGAAATTAGAGGTCTGGGACAGCCCCAACTCGGCGGGGGTGGTCATTGACGCTATAAGGTGCTGTAAGCTCGCCTTAGACCGTGGCCTTAAAGGGGCTCTGATATCCCCATCGTCCTACTTCATGAAATCGCCACCCGTCCAGTATACCGATGACCAGGCTCGCCGTAATGTAGAAGAGTTTATCGCGGCTAATAAACCTGTGGAGAGCACGCCCGTTTGATTGAGTCGCCACGGAGGTTTTGGTTAGGGCGGTGAAGATAGCGTTAGTTTCGCCGTACGATTTTGCCTATCCTGGCGGCGTCTGCGTTCATATTTCCTGCCTCGAACAGCAATTTACCCGTATGGGCCACGACGTCAAGGTTATAGCTCCGGCCTCTAAGGCTGTTTCCGGTTTTGGCGACAGGTTCATTCCCATCGGCAGACCCCGCCCCATTCCCACCAGCGGTTCTATCGCCCGGCTTACCCTGTCGCTGAGGTTGTCCTCTAGGATAAAAGAAGTCCTAGAGCGGGAAAAATTCGATATCATCCATCTGCACGAGCCTTTAATGCCCATGCTCTGTACCAGTGTGCTGCGCCTTTCGAAAACAGCCACCGTGGGCACCTTTCACGCCACTAACGGTCGGCCCGGTTATAACCTGGGGCAACCCTTTAGCAAGTTCTTCCTGAAGAGATGGTTCCGTAAGCTCGACGGCAAGATTGCCGTCTCTCAGCCGGCCAGGGAGTTCGCCCACGGGCACTTCCCCGGATACTATAATATTATCCCCAACGGTGTCGATTTAGAGCATTTCTCTCCTGATGTAGCTCCGATTGAGGAATTTAGGGACGGTAAGCTGAATATCCTCTTTGTTGGCCGCATGGAAAAGCGCAAGGGCTTGAACTATCTGCTGGATGCCTTCGGGTGGGTTAAAAAGGAATTACCCAATTCAAGGCTTATTGCCGTCGGTCCCGGCAGCCGGCTGCGGCGCAAATATGAGAAGAAGGTGGCCAAGAGAGGCTTAAAAGACGTTGTCTTTGTCGGTTTTGCCAGCTACCAAGAGCTGCCCCGCTACTACCAGACCGCCGATATTTTCTGTGCCCCCGCCACCGGTGCCGAGAGCTTCGGTATTGTTTTGCTTGAGGCGATGGCGCTGGGCAAGCCTATAGTGGCTTCCAACATAGAGGGTTACGCCGGCGTGATAAGCGATGGCGTTGACGGGCAACTGGTGCCGCCCAAAAATAGCCGAAGCCTGGCCCAGGCTTTAATCTCTCTCGCCAGCGACGAGCCACTGCGCCGAGAGATCGGGGCTCAGGGGAGGAATAAAGCCCTGAGGTACGGCTGGGACAGCATCGCCAGCACCATACTGGATTATTACCACCGGGTGCTCAGTGAACCGCCATGGAAGGATAGGTTTCCCCAGCCTAAAGCGACACCGATTTTAGTTTAAGCCAAAAACGGGAGTAGTACCATTTCACAAAAATCGGGCTCTAAAACCGGTCTCTATCAGTTTCGACGCGATATAGCCTATGTTATTACCCAACCGTTGGCGCGGCTTATGGCCCGGACACCGTTAACCCCTGATGTTATAAGCTGGTTCGGTTTTGCCTTAATCTTGGGGACGGCGGCGCTTATTATCACGGGACACCCCTTTGCCGCTGGCTTTGTCGTACTGGCGGCGGGCTATTTCGATATCCTGGACGGGGCGCTGGCCCGCCATATCGGGAGGGTTACCCCCTTCGGCGGCGTTCTCGATTCCACCCTCGATCGCTTGTCCGATGCGGCGATTCTGATAGCCATCCTGGTCTTCTTCGAAAACACGCTGTGGATGGTGCTGCTGGTCTTCCTGGCCTTTATTAGCTCTCTGCTGGTGAGCTATATCAGAGCCAGGGCGCTTAACGCTGGGCTGGAACCGGGGAGGGGAATCTTTACCCGTTCCGAGCGGATAATCGTATTGGCGCTGGGCCTCTTGCTGAGCAGCCTGACCAACGCCTTGGTTATCGCTCTGGCCGTCATCACCGCCCTCAGCTTTTTTACCGCCGGCCAGCGCTTATTTTATGCCTGGCGGGATAGTAAGAAGAAGTAGCCCTTTTATTTAGGGCAGGATTTGTGTTATAAGAGGAAGGGGACAGCTCTAGAGGAGGCAAAATGCCAGTTATCGCGATTCTAGGCGCTCAGTGGGGGGATGAGGGGAAGGGCAAGGTGGTCGACATGCTGGCTCAAAAGGCCAGGATGGTAGTCCGTTTTTCCGGCGGTAATAATGCCGGGCATTCGGTGGTGAACCCCCATGGCGAGTTTAAACTGCACCTTATTCCCTCGGGCATTTTTAACGCCGAGGTGGCTTGCATCATAGGTAATGGAGTAGTGATTAACCCCGAGGTTTTAATCGGCGAGATTGACAACTTAAATGAGCGCGGCGTGAGCACCGATAACCTTTTCATCAGTGACCGGGCTCACCTGATTATGCCCTATCACCTTCTCCTTGACGGCCTGGAGGAGAAGGCGCGGGGAGGCAGGGCGATAGGCACCACCCTCAAGGGAATAGGCCCCGTCTTTGCCGATAAGACTGCCCGTCTGGGAGTCAGGGTTGGTGACCTCCTCGATAAAGAAGCGCTGCGGGAGAGGCTGAGCGCCTTAATTGACTACAAGAATATCATTTTGACCAAGGTCTACGGGGCTAAGCCACTGTCGCTGGATGAGGTCTACAAGCAGTACTGCCAGTACGGAGAGCGCCTGACGTCTCATATCCGCGAGACGACTATTATGGTCGATGAGGCAGTGAATAGTGGTGAGCTGGTGATACTGGAGGGGGCACAGGGAGCGCTGCTCGACCCCGATTTCGGCACCTATCCTTATACCACCTCTTCATCGCCGCTGGCAGCGGGGGCCTGCCTGGGCGCGGGCTTAGGTCCTACCAAGCTCGACCGCGCTGTGGGCGTCTATAAGGCCTACTGCACCCGTGTCGGCGGCGGTCCCATGCCCACCGAATTACACGACGAGACCGCTGAGCTGATTCGGGAAAGGGCGCACGAGTATGGTACCACCACGGGAAGGGCGCGCCGTTGCGGCTGGCTCGATGCTGTTGCCGCCCGCTTTACCAGTCGCATTAATGGCCTGACCGGGGCGGTGATTACCCGCCTTGATATTCTTGATGCCCTGCCCAGCCTCAAGATATGCTTCGGCTACGAGCTGGACGGTAAGAAGATAGACTATTTCCCCGCCAGTATAGCGGCACTGGCTCGATGTAAACCCGTCTACGAAGAGCTGCCCGGCTGGCAGACCGATACCACTAATATTCGTGATTTCGACCAGCTGCCCGAGGCCGCTCGTCACTATGTAGCGCGAATTGAAGAGCTTATCTCCTGTCCGGTTAACCTGATCAGCGTGGGGGCGGGGCGGGAACAGTCTATCGAAAAGGCGCCTATCCTTTAGGGGACTAAAATGGCAACGGTAAGACTAGCTAATGAGCAAGATATACCGCGCATCCTGGAGCTTTACGAAGAGCTGACTGGTGCGCGGCACGACCTTACCCTCCATGAAACGGGGCCGGTATTCGCCGAAATCAACGCCATGGCTGGCCACGAGTTGCTGGTGGCTGAGGAAGACGGCGTGGTGGTCGGCACTATGGTGTTCTTAATCGTACCCAACTTTTCCCACGGCGCTCTTCCCTGGGCGATTGTGGAGAACCTGGTTGTTGACCCCGCCCACCGCCGCCGGGGGGTCGGCCGCAAGCTTACGGAGTATGCCATTGCTCGCGCCCGCGAGGCGGGCTGCTACAAGGTCCAGCTCTTGAGCAACGTGAAGCGCGGGGAATCGCACCGCTTCTACAAGAAGCTGGGTTTCAAGATGTCCGCCTACGGCTTCCGCCTCTACCTCTAGTTTTCGGTTGTTTATCAGCCCCTCCCCTGGTTTTTCTTCCCACCCGATACCTTTTCCCCACCCCGATTCTATCTTTTTCCGCCCGCCACTCTTTT